>CENZ01201725.1_pt1 | contig 41967 bp, 42 predicted proteins | sample 361341 | NCBI WGS metagenome assembly CENZ01 (sample SAMEA2619782, study PRJEB7988) | marine metagenome | biome: marine biome (ENVO:00000447); feature: deep chlorophyll maximum layer (ENVO:xxxxxxxx); material: "saline water (ENVO:00002010), including plankton (ENVO:xxxxxxxx)" | depth 50 m
ATTTCTCTATTCTCAATCCATCCCCGATCTCCAAAAACAGTCATTCTCTGATAAAATGGAGTCGTAGCTAGTGAAGTTAAGGAACCCGAAATACCAGATTTAAAATTAAATTGGATTGTTAGCACATCTTCATTGGGAAAATCATCAGAACGCTTAATAAGTTGGGAATTTAGACTTTTAACTGGGCCCGCCAATGTCTGCATAAAATCTGTTTGATGCACCCCAAGAGCGGTCATCATGCCAGCTGGTGCTTCACGAGGGTCTTTGCGCCATCCTGTTGGTGGTGCGTTAACCATCATGTTATAAGAAGCATTAAATTCTAAATGTAATAATGTACCAAGTTTGCCAGAATCTACTACTCTTTTTAGTTCTTCAAGAGCCCCTTCATAACGACGCTCATGACCGATTCCAATTATAATTCCTTTTGATTCAGCACCAGTAATCATTCTTTTAGCTGCTTTACTACTGAGGGCGAATGGCTTCTCACAAAATATGTGCTTATTTGCCTCAAGGGAAGAAATAAACATCTCCTCGTGTAAGCCATGAGCTGTCGCGATTATCACTGCATCAACATCAATATCTCCCAATGCATCTTCAATATTTTTATAATATCTTAAATTATATTTGGAACAGATAAAATTACCGCGCTTCTCGTCAATATCAACTGCTGCGTAAATTTCTACAATATTGCTCTCCTGTAAACATTTTATTATGGTAGATCCCCACCACCCTAAACCGATCACAGCTATTTTAAGCATATTATCGCTCCACTCCTGCCAGTTCTCTCGTTTAGGTCTTTTGCGGTTACCTCTCCATTATAAACGTAACCAGTTTCTTCAACACTTCCCGCTTTACAGTAGATCCCCACTACCTCGATTGGTTCAGTATTACTTAAATTATGCAGCCAATGTTCAGTACCTTTTCTAATAAAATGAAAATCTCCAGATCGTACCTCGATACGGTCTTTCCCTGCACCAGCTAAGCCAAAACCACTAATGATATAGTAGATTTCATCACATTCTTGATGTGTATGTTTCTTATGAACGGATCCAGGCATAAATTGAGCTCGGAATAAAGTTGAGGTCGAGCCTTGTATTTTAGATATTGGCAATCTGAAATCACTAATTTCCCACCCTTCACTTTTTATCATATTTTCGAGTGAGGTATTCGCCGTATTAACTAGAATTCCATCTTTAGCAGCTATTCCCCCTGTCTCACTATTGGGAGTTTTAATAGTCACCTCAGTTAAATCGGTATAACTCATTTTTGGTTGCCCTTTTCCCTGTGGGCCCAAAAAAAAACCCACCATTACAGCCTCTTCATTAGATGTATTTATAAAAAAACTCTCTCTGTTTTTTGGAATTAATCGACAATCGCCAGATTTAGCTGTAACTAATTTATTTCCGAAACCAAATAATCCTGATCCTTCTAAAAGTATAGAGAACGTGTCGAAGTCGGCTAGTGTATTCTCCTCTTGCATTTTACCCGCGGAGACTAATGAATAAAATGCGGTTGTTTCACTGCCTTGATCTAATGAAATTGGCGTAAAAAAATTAGATTTATTATTTTTATAATTAGCCAGACTATCAATATTAATAAGTGAGTGTTTAATCTTCATTAATTATTTCCCAGTTCTTTAAAACTTGATTATCAAAAGAATTTAAAACTTCTTAATTCACCCGCAATTAGAACATTTGAATAAACTTTTTTAGAAATCTGTTTATTACTTTTATACAGGGTTATGGTTGTTTATTTTATTACAATAATATAAGACCTAATTAAGCTTAACATGATACCTGATAATTAGGTTATCTTACTACTAAAATTTTAAGGATTATTATAATGTCGGATCAAATACGTGCCTCACATATTCTCATTAATCATTCTGAAGCTCCTCAAGCGAATACCGAATTATCAGCTGAAGATGCAATGACCCAAATACTTAAATTGAAGTCAGAAATTGAAGATGGCAAACCCTTTGCTCAGGCAGCTAGTGAAAAATCTGATTGCCCTTCTGCACAAAAAGGTGGAGATCTTGGTAGTTTTGGACGAGGCGCAATGGTTCCTGAATTTGATAAAGCTTCATTTGAACTAGAAGTTGGCACTGTGAGTGATGTTATAGAAACAGTTTTTGGATACCACTTAATTTACCGAACTGAATAATTTTAAAATCTTCTGGAACTTTAAATATAGGTAATAACTAATAAAAGTTTAAATATAAGTTTTGGATAATAAATGCGGTCCTTGGGAAGTAATACTACAGATAATTACTACAGTCGTGATGATGTAAAAACGTTAAAAACACTTTTGCCATATTTATGGCCCAAAAATGCTATTGAAATGAGAGTGCGCGTTATTTTAGCGCTTTTTCTTCTAGCTTTTGCTAAAGGTATAAACGTCTACGCACCTATACTCTATAAACTTGCTGTAGATCAAATATCAACCACTACAGAAAGTATTATAGTTGTCCCCGTCGCAATTCTAATAGCTTACGGAATTGCAAGAACATTAGCACTAGCGTTTGGAGAACTCCGAGATGCCATATTTGCGAAAGTAGCCCAACGGGCCATACGTCAAGCCGGACTCCAAACTTTCCGACATCTTCATAAACTTGCCATGCGCTTCCACATCGATCGACAAACAGGGGGACTATCACGCTCGGTCGAACGAGGAACAAAGGGTATCGATTTTCTCTTAAATTTTATGCTTTTTAATGTAATTCCAACCCTACTTGAAATTTTCTTGGTTTGCGGCATTCTTTGGGGTTTATTTAATTTCTGGTATGCATTCGTAACACTAATTACAGTTGGATCATATATATCATGGACTGTTATAGTTACTGAATGGCGCCTCAAATATCGGCGACAAATGAACAAGATGGATGGAGAAGCAAATACTAAAGCAATAGACTCGCTATTAAATTACGAGACAGTAAAGTATTTTAGTAACGAAGAACATGAAGCAAAACGATTTGATACAGCGTTAAGGTCATATGAGTCATCAGCTATAAAAAGCAAAGTTTCTCTATCTTATTTAAATATTGGGCAAGGCGCTGTTATTTCCGTTGGAATGACTATTTTAATGATTATGGCAGGCTACGGTGTTAGAGATGGTAATTTGAGCATCGGTGATTTTGTTCTTATTAATAGTTATCTGATACAATTATTTCTTCCTCTTAATTTTCTTGGTTTTGTGTATAGAGAGATCAAACAATCTCTTACAGATATGAATGAAATGTTCAGGCTATTAGAGCAAGAAACAGAAATAGATGATATACCAAACGCACCTAATTTAAAATTAAAACATGGAGAAATTAATTTTAAAAATGTTGAATTTTATTACAACAAAAAGCGAAATATTATAAACAATATATCATTCACCATAAAACCAGGAGATACAGTTGCGATAGTTGGCTCTTCAGGCTCAGGTAAATCAACAATTTCACGTCTTTTATACCGATTCTATGATGTTACAAACGGTTCTATTTCCATAGATGGTCAAGATATCAAAAGTATTGCCCAAAATTCGTTACGGAATGCAATTGGGATAGTTCCGCAAGACACAGTTTTATTTAATGACTCAATTTATTACAATATTTCTTATGGACGACCAAATGCTAGCCCATCTGAAATAGAAGAAGCAGCGCGACTGTCAGCTATTCACGAATTTATAAATAATGCACCAGACGGTTACAATACTCGCGTTGGAGAAAGGGGTCTTAAATTATCAGGTGGTGAAAAACAGAGAGTAGCTATAGCAAGAACAATTCTGAAAAATCCTAAAATATTGATTTTTGATGAGGCTACATCTGCCTTAGATACAAGTACCGAGAGAGAAATACAGAAATCGATAAACAATATTTCTGCTAACCGGACAGTTCTCGTCATCGCACACCGCCTATCCACGATAATCGATGCTGATAAAATACTCGTTCTAGAACAGGGCACGATCGTTGAACGAGGAACTCACCAAAAATTACTTGCAAACAAAGGTAGGTACGCGAAAATGTGGTATCGACAGCAAGAGGCCGCTAAAGCGGAAGAGACTTTAGCCAAAAATTCATTATAGAAATTTTTCGCATAATATTAACTAGGGTTTACCGTTTTTAAAACACCTTTTTCTCTCACACGAGGCATAGGTAAAGGTTCGGGATCCTTAACCCACCTTCCATTTTTTTCGGTTGGTGGTTTCAAGAAATCATTAATCGTATTTTTAGACTCAAGCTTTTTAATAGGGGCATCACCTCGAAAGTAAACTAGTCTGTCGAAGTCTACAGGATGAGGATCTTTATAACATTGAACGGCTGCAAGCGTCTGATAACAATACATCGGTTCTTGTTTTAAACTCTCATAACTAGTAATTTTTTGATTTGTACATCCATTGATTACGCCCATCGTACCAAATAATATTAATAAGCGTAACATGGATCTACCCCTAAATAGTTTGTCTTTCTTTCCAATAAAAAACTATCATTTATTAAGATAGCCCATAATTCAATAAAATTCCGTTAAAAGAAGGCATACCTCTATTAAAGTATAAAACCGTTATGCAAAAACAACTTTCTAATATTCTAAGACGGTCCTGGTAAAGAACTAAGGGGTTTATTGCTTAGCTGTGTGGCTCGCTCCAAACGAATTAAAACTGCAAATCCAAGCTTTTCGGAGTCATTTTCTCTCTCTTTTGGATGCATGGTGTTCCATACTTTTTCTTTTATATCACCTTCTTCCGCATGGACTTCAGTTGTACCATAAAATCTTGCGATACCACCGCCTGGTAACAAACCATTCCCATTATTATTTTTACCAAATTCAATATTACGATAATATACGGTCATTTTAGTCCCGTCGGCCACAGTGGATGTAGTCTTACCCTCATGCGGCCTTCCACTTCCGCGATCCCAGTACGCCAGAGTGTTCTCATCATAAACAATAATACTACCTCGGGGACTAATTTGTGCATACCCATCGTCCAATGTTACGCCAACAAGACAAACATTTTTTGGAAATGCACTGTTTATAGGTTCCACCAACCAATCTGGGATTAAACTCATTTGTTTTCCACTTCTTTTGCAAAAATTTTAAACGTCATTTTAAAAATATATAATTTCCTAATAAACGTTTCAATATCTATTTATGGTGAAAACCAATTTATCAAGATAGGTTACCGCAACAACAACTGCTTTAAGTCAAATTAATCAAGCATAAATTACATATCTAAAAATTATTAAACACTGCATTTATTGTATAAAAAATTTAGTTATCTCTTATTGGCAACCTAGCCATTTGATGACCCCATCTTCCAATCAAGTGTTTCACCCGCTTTAAAAGGTATTATCGAACTCCCATCAGAGATATGGATTAAATCTGGGACACGCCACTTCTTCTTACTTAAGTTTACTTTATCCTCATTCGCCTTCAAACCATAAAAGGCTGGACCGTTTAATGAAGCAAATTTTTCAAATTTATTTAGAGCATTCTCCTCTTCGAATACTTGAGCATAAAGTTCTAAAGCATTTACGGCTGAAAAAATCCCCGCGCATCCGCAGCTTGACTCTTTATCCCCAATTCTATGCGGTGCGGTATCCGTCCCTAAAAAGAAACAGGAGTCGCCAGAAGTGGCCGCTTCTCTCAACGACAATCTATGAACTTCCCGTTTAGGGATAGGCAAACAATATTTGTGAGGATTAATACCACCGTCAAATATATTAGTTCTATTAATTATTAAATGGTGAGCAGTAATTGTTGCCGAAACCTGTTTTCTATTTATCCTCACAAATTCCACTGCTTCTTTTGTAGTTATGTGTTCCATTACAATCTTAAGTTTTGGGAACTCATTAATTAAAGGCATTAATATTTCTTTTATAAATACATATTCTCTATCAAAGATATCAATCGAGCTATCAGATACTTCCCCATGTATCAATAAGGGCATCCCCAACTGTTCCATTACACTAAATACTGGTACAAGGTTTTTGACATCGGTCACACCCATTGATGAATTCGTAGTTGCGTTTGCTGGATAAAGTTTCGCGGCAAAAAAATACTCTCCTTTGAAGCCTTCTGCAATTATGTCTCCCGATGTCTCATCGGTTAAATAACATGTCATTAAAGGCATAAATTTAGAATATTCTGTATTAGCTTCTAATGACTGTAAAATTCGCTTTTTATATTCGTCAGCCAATCTTGGTGTTGTTATTGGATTAACAAGATTTGGCATAATTATCGCTCGATGGAACTGACGCGCCGTATAGGGCAAAACAGCCTCCATCATCACACCATCTCTCAAATGGACATGCCAATCATCGGGACGTTTGATGATAATCTTAGTCATAGCTTTCTCAATTCTATATAAGTCTCGATCTTTTTATATAAATTTATATTACAATAAAATAAAAATAATACTAATGTCGCAATATAAAAATTATAAAAACTTATAAGAGGTAAAATTTATGGAGATTGCTGTTATAGGTGGTGGGCACGGATGTTATGCCGCAGCTGCGAGTTTAACTGAAAATGGTCATAATGTTAGTTTATGGAGACGAAATTCTGAGGCTCTAAAAAAAGTTCAGAATACTAATTCGATAAAGCTGACAGATTATAAGGGAACAAGAAGCATTAAACTAAAAAAAGTTTCAACCAATCTGTCTGATGTTATGCAAGGTGCTAAGCTTATAGTATTGCCACTTCCTTGTCATACACAAATTTCTTTAGCAGAACAATTAGCTCCACTTTGGCAAGACGGTCAAGTCGGATATCTTCCCCCTGGAACATTTGGTGGATATATATTCGCAAAAGCTGCACGAGAAATAGGTAATAAATCAAATATTATATTTGGTGAAACCGGCACCCTCCCTTATTTAGCGAGAAAACAGAGTGATGACCACGTCCGGATTAGTGTTTATGCAACCCGGCTTCCAACCGGCTTGTTCCCCCTGAAAGATGCCGAGAGAGGATTTAACGTCATTAAAAAAGCCTTCCCTGCAGCCGAAATAATAACTGACCTACTTGATGGTGCTTTGATGAACGCTGGTCCGATTATTCATCCACCTTTGATCATAATGAATGCGGGGCCGCTTCAACATTTTGACGAATGGGATATTCATAACGAGGGCACACAAATAGCGATCCGGAATGTTACAGATCAGTTGGATTCAGAAAGAATTTTACTAAGACAGGCCTTAAATTATAAAGCTCCGCATTTTCCGCTAAAAAATCATTATAACGATGACGAAGATGAATGGATGTATGGAAATTCCTCTCATCAAAAGCTTACAGATAGTGGTGATTGGAGGGAACACATTGATTTAGAGACGCATCGATACATGATAGAGGATATTGCTCACGGGTTGACTTTTTTATGCTCATTAGGACGATGGATTAATCAACCGATGCCAATCTCAGAGGGATTGTTGTCGATTGGATCTGCTATTGTTAGAAGTGACTTATACAAGAATGGTCGATCGCTCGAGAATTTAGGCCTCGTGAAGCAAGATTTTAAAGGTCTCAAAGAGTTACTATTAAAGGGATTTGTTTAATGAATAATACTCCTAATATTGTAGCTTTAGGGGCTGGAAGAATGGGACGTGGCATAGCTCAAATGTTTGCATATGCGGGACACGATGTAACAATTTTAGATTTTAAAAAGCGTGACCCTAAAGATTCGCGTGTATTACTAGATGGTGCTATTTCAGAGATTGAGGAAAATCTCAAATTTTTGTCATCTTTGGAAATTCTTAAAATCGATAAAATTAAATCTATAACAAACCGCATACAAACTGCCTCTTCAGAATCAGCAGAAAATATTTTATCCTGTGCAAATTTTATTTTTGAAGGGGTGCCTGAAATACAGTCGCTAAAACAGGATGTTATAAAAAAGGTTACGAAGCTTGCATCTAAGACAAGTATTTTAGCGTCAACAACCTCAACAATGTTATCGACGCAACTAGCAACATCTAGCAAGTATCCAGAGAATTTTTTAAATGCACATTTTCTTAATCCTGCTTATTTGATACCTTTAGTTGAAATAAGTCCCAGCGAGCAAACCAGCCAAAATGTTATGGAATCGTTCATCGAACTCATCGAGTCTATTGGTAAAATTCCAGTCTTATGCAAAGCCTCTCCCGGGTATATTATTCCCCGATTTCAATCACTGATCATGAACGAAGCTGCACGAATGATCGAAGAAGGTATCGCGAGTCCCGAAGATATAGATAAAGCCGTGCGCGTTGGGTTCGGAATTCGTTATGCCACTATGGGGCCCCTTGAATTTATAGATTGGGGTGGTTTAGATATACTAAAATATGCAAGTTCCTATCTATCCGAAAACCTAGATAAGCGCTTTGAAGCTCCAGAAATTATTGAAAAAAAGATGCAAGACGGCAATCTTGGAATGAATACTGGTAAAGGTTTTTATGATTTTTCAAAATTAGATATTGATAAATACAAAACTGACAAATTATCAACATTCATTGGACTTTTAAAAAAAATGAATCTAATGCCAAAACAATATTAGTTAGGGTATTAGTATTAATTTTAAAAGAATTTTAGGCGCTTAAAACATCAAAAATTTCCCCATTAGACGCTCCACCTTCAATATGACGTCGACACCATAAAGCGAAGAATAAAAGAACCCAGGCAGCTTTACCATTTCTCTTATTCGCAGAGCCTTCTAAGGACGCGAATAATTTCTTAACCTGAATAGGTGACGCAATTTCTTTTATACAATGCTGGGACGCAACAAGTTCTCCTAATTTAGACCCATGATTTCCCATCCATTCCGAAACGGGCACTGTAAAACCTTTTTTTCTATTAAAAGGCATTGCCTCCGGTAATCTTTGTTTCAACCACTGCCTTAATATATATTTTCCCATCCCTCGCTTAATTTTATAGTTATCAGATAAGCTCATTGCGATAGAGGCAACTCTCCGATCTAGCAACGGAGTGCGACCCTCGACACTATGCGCCATTAAGCACCTATCTAATTTGAGCAACAAATCGTTTGGCAACCAATCAGCACAATCGACAGCCTGAGCAACCTGTAATTTAGTCCTTCCTGCCTTATTTTCTTTTTCCCAAGCTTTGTTAAATTTTAACTTCCATTGTTCAGATTGATCATGCAAAATATCAAGTTTATTAAAAATTCCTGCCGACCACATTTTTCTGCCGCCTAGTAAGGCTGATCTAATGTGCCTCCTATAACGGCCATATCCAGCAAAAAGCTCATCCCCACCCTCACCGCTCAATACTACCTTGAGACCTGATTTAGAAGCTGCATGAGCTAACTTGTATGTTGGTAATATTGCATAATCTGCAGTCGGGTCATCCATTCTCGACACTATTTCAGGTGTTAAATTCCAAAAATCATTTTCAGAAAATTCAACGCTAGTAAAATCAGCGCCCGCTGCCTTTGCAACATATTTTGCATGTGCCCGCTCATCAGATACAGAATTAGATGAGAACCCTGCTGAAAATGCCCTAACGGGAGTATCATTTAGCTCCCGCATACAAGCTAAAATAACTGAAGAATCGACACCGCCTGATAGAAACATACCATACGGAACATCAGAGCGTTGATGCATTGAAACACTATCCATAAGAACCCGATTTAGTTTATTTAATGCTTCAGTTTCGGTCCAATTTCTTGGACCTTCCTCAGGTAAAATCGGCAATTGTGATCTTTGAGTTATTAATCCATCTTTAAATTCAATAGACTCTCCAGGACTCACTCGCTTAATATCTGAAAAAATAGTATCAGTCCCTAAAGTAAATTGAAGTTGTAAAAGCTCTTGTAGACTATGCTTATTAATTTTCCGTGATGTTAATCCAGTCTCAACGAGACAACTTAGTTCTGAGGCAAAAGCAACTCCATTTGATAATATCGTATAATACAGAGGTTTAATACCAAATGGATCCCTAGTTAAACATATTTTATTATCGATAGGCTCTGCAATCGCAATTGCAAACATACCTCTCAAATGCTCGGGATAATCAATACCATTATTTTCATATAGAATTAAGGGTGGCTCGCAGTCTGAGTTAGTTCGAAAATTTTCAACACCTAACTCTTGCCTGAGTTCAATGTAATTATAGACCTCACCATTAGCTATTAATTGCATGCATTTATTATTTTTAAGAGGCTGTTTTCCGTTTTCCAGATCAATGATAGATAACCGTTTGTGAACAAGTTGAATATTTTTATTTGAAAAGTTACCTGTGCCATCTGGTCCCCGATGATTCAGATAATTGCCTAGATCATGAATAGCATTCTCTCCCAGAGCGCTATCATTTGAAAAAACCCCTGCGATCCCGCACATTATGTTAATATCCGTTCGAAGAATTCTATATATTTTTTTACGACAATTTCTTTAGAAAAATTATTCTCATATTTTTTTCGCCCATTTTTAGATAAACTATAGCGAAGACTAGGATCATTTATAAGTCTATTAATTTCGCTCGTAAGCGTTTCGGGATCATCAATAGGAAATAGAATACCATCAATATCATGGTTTATCAGTACACTGGGCCCTTGACTTGCTGCAGAGATTACAGGAACATTATGACCCCAAGCCTCAATAATAACGTTACCCAGAGGTTCATGACGAGAGGGACAAACAAAGATATCTGCTGACGCAAATAATTGCCCTACATCATTGTGCCAGCCTATAAATCGCGTACGTGGCTTTATCCCCAAATTTTCAGCATAAAATTCCATCTTCTTCTTTAATGGTCCATCACCAGCAATCCAGAGATAAGCTTCTGGAACTCTAGATAAAGCATCCAATAATATATCAAATCCTTTATTCTCATGAAAACGGCCCATAGTAAGAATTAAAGGGGAATTTTCTGGCGTATAAAGAGATTTCCTAGATAACGGCTTAGAGCCCTTGACATTCGCAAAATTTGGAAGATGATCGACCTTATTAGGCGGCCACCCATTTTTGATAATATATGCTTTTATGTCCTCTGTATTAGCAATCAAATGATCACAATTACTATAATACTTTAAATTATAATAACCTCCTAACCTTCCTAAATGGAGTAAGCCTCTTACTTTAGGACACATGGATGCGGCGCGGTTCATCCAACTAAATATTATATCGGGCTCAAAATTTTTAATTTCACGCTTCAAAACCCAGGGAGTGTAGAAGTCCAGTCTTCCTCCAAAATTAAGTTCCAATGGATCTATGCCACCATTTTGCAAACATTGGCTTCGAATTACATTCTTTCTCAAAACCACTCTTTGAACAATATCAGTGTCATTTAGAGCCAAGCATAACCGCGTGAAAAATTCTTCAGCACCTCCAAACTCAGCCCCCGCCATGACTTGCATAATTTTCATAGATTTAACAGCTCCTCAAATGCATTAGCAGCACGATCCCAAGTACATGATTCTTGAGAACTAAGAGCCCCCCTGTGATAGTTTCGCCATGTATTGTCATCTTTTAAGATGGTAATTGCGGCATTAGCAAACTCTTGGTCTGAATTTGCTATAATACCGGTTTTTTTATTAGTAACTCTCTCTCCCACAGATCCTAGATTTTGAACCACAGCGGGAACACCTGAGGCTTGAGCTTCTCCAACTGCCAAGCAGAAAGTTTCATTCAAATCGCCTCTATACAACATGACCCGAGAGCTCCCAAATTCTTGTATTAATGTTGATTTAGGAAGTGCCCCCCTGATCACGACACCTTTATCTTTGAGTTGAATTGCTCTAAGAAGGATATCTTCCATTTTTTGTGCCTTTAAATCACCAACCGAACCATAGGTTTGACTCCCTGTAAATAAATGCAATTCCGCGTTAGGGACATCAGGGATAATTTTATTAACCCATACATCTAGAAGCCAATCCAGTGAACGAAGAGGATTTGATGTGAAAATTGCCTTGGGGCTTGGGACATCTTCTAATTCATCTGTGCGTTTAAACTCGCTCGCAATTCCATAAGGAATTATATACCTATTTCCACCCGGAGCCCAATTTGGATAGGTGGTCGCATGATAATCACCAATAAAAATTATCTCTGGTTTAAACCTCCATAATCGATATAAGTATCTCCATTTCAGAAGATATTGAGCTGGATTATGTATCCAAAATGCCGTGCGCTTAGAGGCTGGCATTAAATTTATTAGCTTATGGCCGCGGTTAGCAATATATAGGTCAACAGTTTTCGGAATATTATAGTCACCATCTTTTAAAAGAGGTGCCCAACAAACACCGTCTATTTTTTTTTCCTGATGACACATGTTTCTTACACTTACTTCATGCCCCCGTTTTGCTAATTCTCTTACAAGGTTGATGACCGAACTTTCAACACCGCCAAGTGGACGCTCACGCGCTGTATTTCCATCAAATTCAATACCATCGTCTGCGATTAAAATACGTGCCATTAATTAATTTCTACTTTTGCTTTTATGTGGGAAATTAGTGGATATAGCCCTGCAAATATCGCTATCAACAAGCCATATTTACCTTCTTTATAACCTTTGCGAAAAAAATAACATTTAATAAATCTAGAAAAAAAACGCCTAATATTATTAATCGTGGTACCAACATTATCATCCTCTACCAGATCTTTTGCTCTTGCAGTAGAATACGAGTCTAAACGGCGCATCATATCCGAAATATTTTTATCTACATAATGATCAATTCGATTTTCAAGCATAAAACCCTTTTGTCCCGTCCAAATGAGTTTGGGGTGAACACGTTGGTTGGACCAAACTTTTACCCCATTTTTAAATAAACCAGGATATGCCGCCTTACCAAAAGAGGCGCCCCATCCATAACGGACAAGCTTGTCGCCAATATAATTATCTACTGGTATCTCATGCCAATCAAACCGCGAATGGGATATCGTTCTTAAGATCTCTTTTCCGAGAACCTCAGGGACGTGTTCATCGGCATCAATTTCAAAAATCCAATCACCCTTACACTCGTTGATAGCTGCATTTCTCCTTTCACCCTCGGTATTCCATGATCCCTTTATAATTCTGTCCGTAAATTCTTCAGCAATAAACTCGCTTCGGTCCGTACACCTATCTAATATAACTACAATCTCATCTGCAAAATTTAATCGTTTTAAGCACTCTCTGAGCCTATGCTCCTCGTTATGAACACTTATTACAGCTGATAGTCTGGTCATTCTAATCTCTTTTCGATTTATTCCATAAATTAATTACTGCCTGTTCGACCTCATCTACACTTAATGAACCCATTAAGCTCCCTGAGGTACGATGATCAAAATTCTCAGGAAATATCTTTTGATAGGGTATTGATGTTCTAACTGTGGCCGTATTTTCTCCCCACGGGGCATATAATTCTTCGCGAGTAGGACCAAAAAGTCCCAAAGTAGGGACCCCCGAAGCTGCAGCTAAGTGCATCAAACCAGAGTCATTCCCAATATAAAATGATGATTTTGAAAGACAAGCGTATGCTGTTAATAAGTCCACGCCACCCACCAAATCAATTAACTTATTCTTTGGTATTGAGCCTATTAAATTTAAGGCAGAGGGCCTCTCATCTTCCCTCCCCAAAAGTAATATGTGCGCACCCGATAAAATACCCGATGAACACGTAAGACGGGTAATAAGTTCTGCAAAGCAATCTGATTCCCACGTTTTTGCCCGCCAATTAGCTGTTGGGCCTATCGCGAGTATCTTACAATTATTTGGAATGATTTGACTAGATAATTCAAGTGCTTTTGCGCTTGGATAAATTTTTGGGGATGCTATTTCAGATAATTTTAAGGTTTTAGAAATTCTCTTAACTCGTAAATCATTATTATATTTGCGCGAGATACCATATCTTCTTTTTCTAAAGAGCACATGGCTTACTGGAGCATTTCTCAGATCAATAACTATATCCCAAACATTTGAAATTGAATAAAACCACAACCGAAGCCAGTGCAGCGAAAAAATCATTTTATCTAGGATTAATAATCGCTTTAAACTTGGAAATTCTTCGAATAGTGGCGCAGCGGCCGGCCCGCATGCAATTGTAAATTCAACGTTAGTATTCTTTTGACGCAAATATTCTAGTAATCCTGTTGATAGAATAACATCTCCAATTCTTGTTGAAGTAATAAATAAAACTTTCATAATTTATAAGCCAATAGCAATCAGTTCCTTATCCATCAAATTTATGCCTTAACAATATTCTACTCTATGCAATAATATTTAATCGAGTATTTTTTTACATACTCCAATCTATTGGGATATTAACATTATAACCTAATGGATAAATTTATAGGGTCTTGCTCTGTTTATGGCAAATTCGCTAATATTCTTTAATATTCTAAAAGACCAATCCCGAAATGCCATTGTGATCCTATTTAACTAGGTTATAACTAATGTATGTTTAAATCATCTTTCACTATTCTGGAAAATCGGGCCATTCTAAAACTTAGCGGCATTGATGCTAAAAGTTTTCTCCAAGGCCTAGTAACAAATGACGTTGAAAAAGTTTCCGAAGAAAATACTGTCTATACTGCCCTATTGACACCACAAGGTAAATATTTACATGATTTTTTTATTGTAAAGATTGGCAATAAATACTGCCTCGACTGCGAGGCATCGAGGGTTGAAGATTTAATACGCCGATTAAAAATATTTAAATTACGAACTAACGTTATAATTGAGTTAGAGAAAAAAATGTGCGCGGTAGCAATCTATGGAGATAGAGCACTTGAAGCGTTGTCCTTAAATATAAGTTTAGGTTATTCAAAACCATACGTAAATGGAATTTTTTATACCGATCCTAGAATAGAGTCTATAGGTGCACGTGGCATCGTACCAAAAACCTCAATAGCAAAACTTTCTGAAAACGATAAACTTAAAATTACGCCATTTGAGAATTATGATAAATTAAGAATTTCACTGGGACTTCCAGATAGTAGCAGAGATATGAGAATTGAAAAGTCGACCCTACTTGAGAGCGGCTTTGATGAATTAAATGGTGTGAGCTTTAATAAAGGCTGTTATATTGGCCAAGAACTAACAGCTCGCACAAAACATAGAGGACTAATAAAACGAAGATTGGTCCCAATACAGCTTAAAACTTCGCAGCCCTTTGAAGGGATGACAATTGAGCAGGAAAATAAAGAAATCGGTGAAGTGAGATCTTTTCAAGGGAATTGGGCCATGGCAATGATTAGACTAGATGCGCTTGATCGTGATGTTGACATAACAATAAATGGTTCGCCCATCGTTATAAAAAGACCCCATTGGGCAAAATTCTGAGAATGGAAAAATTAATAAATATTAGCCAGAATTCGGAAAAAACCCCAGAAATACTGAAACCAATAGCTGATTGCTTTAATTGGTCAATGAGGAGATACGGTCCAAATCATCGCGCTGTTGCATGGAGGGATGCTAAAAGACAAATTCGTCGCTTCCAAATATTTATCGGTTTACTATCCTATGACACTAGTAGAGACAATATTAGTATAAATGATCTAGGATGCGGATATGGTGCAATGTTTAAGAGCCTCAAAGTTTTACCGCAATTCAATAATGGGACTTATTTTGGATATGATATAAGTGATGAAATGTTATCAACTGCTCGAAAAGAGATTTCAGACCCTCGTTGCATTTTCATAAAAAGCCACATTGCGACAGAAAAAGCTGATTACTCCTTTGTCTCAGGTACTTATAATATGAGAATGAATTCAAATAACGAAGAGTGGTTAACTTATATTAAAATGAATTTGGAGCAATTATGGACTAAGACCCAAATAGGACTTGGTTTTAATATGCTCAATATTGAATCTCCACTAAGAGACAAAACACTTTTTTATGCAGACCCCAACTATTTTGTTGATTTCTGCAAAAATCATTTGAGTGAAAAAGTCAGCCTTAGTAAGATACTTAATCCCAATGAATTTGTAATTTTTGTTCGAAAATAGAGGATTCTCTGGCGCATCAAACATATGATCTTGATTATTATTTTACAATCATACTAATCAAACTCTTTGTCATTATGCTGTCGGCCTTACAGAGTTCTAACGGCGCATCAAAATGGTTATTGTTTTTACATTCTAAAAAATTAGCTATTCGCCCATTATTATTCCATAGCTTAGTAAAATCGCTACTTTGCCGTTTGAATTCACTGGTCTCATTTTCTCCAACAGCCACAATTAATGGGCAGCCTTGATCTGTTATATTTTGGTCTGGACTATTTCGCTTTGCATCAATATCGGACATTCCCATCCATTCATTGACGAATGATTTTGCAATCGGTTCTAAGTCAAATAAGCCACTTATTGGCAAACCACCCTTAATTACATCGCTTGGAATTCCGTAACTATTTTGCCAGTTTCTGCTAACCATCATTCCAGTTAAATGTCCGCCAGCTGAGGAACCGCCAACATATATTTGTTCACGGTCAATTCCATAATTAGTTGCATTATCATATAACCATTTAATGGATCGCCGGCACTCTGATACTATCTGATCAATTTTTGCATAAGGAGCAAGTGTATAATTAATTGCTGCGACAGCTACGTTTTTTCTAACGAGGTTTGGTGCCATAAAACTCGACTCATTTTTTGATAACATTCGCCAGTATCCACCATGTATAAAAATAAATAAGGGCGAACTTTTCTGCTTAGGAACCGGAAATAAATCTAAAGTTTCCTCATCACCCGGTCCATATTTTAAGTCTAAAATACAATCCAAATTCATTTGGGCATCACTACTGAGAGAGATATATTGGTCGATAAATAACTGGATATTCGGCACTGTCGCCGAAGCTCTATACTGATTATCTAATTCCTCTTGATTAAAATTTCGATATATTTTTGACATTTTTATACCTGGTGCTTGAATCTCTTGGAATCTTTTATAATTTACGTTTTCGAATATTAATCTTCAACGAGTGTTTTTGTTCTGAGAGCGGCTTGTGCAGCAGCTAATCTTGCGATGGGCACTCGATAAGGAGAACAACTCACATAGTCTAATCCAATTTTTTCACAAAATGTCACAGATGCTGGATCACCGCCATGCTCACCACAAATTCCCAACTTTATATCTGGTCTTCTTTTACGACCGCGTTCGGTAGCTATTTCTATCAACTCGCCGACGCCATCAGTATCAATAGAAACAAAAGGATCCTTTTCATAGATATTTTGATCCTGATAATGGGTTAAAAATGACCCACTGTCGTCCCGGGATAAACCAAAAGTTGTTTGTGTAAGGTCATTTGTCCCAAAACTAAAAAATTCCGCCTTTTCAGCAATTTGCCCTGCTAGAAGACATGCTCTAGGAAGCTCTATCATAGTCCCAGTAATATAATTCAACTCTGTTTTCTTTTCTACACTTACTTCACTCGCAATTCTATCAACCATATCGTGTAATATATCATACTCTTCTTTCGAACCAACCAGAGGTATCATGACCTCTGGTGTTATCGTTTGAGCATTATCTTTAGCCAACTCTGCACAAGCTTCAAATATTGCTCGACATTGCATTTCATAAATTTCAGGATGGACAATTCCAAGACGACAACCCCTAAGTCCGAGCATAGGGTTAGTCTCGTGAAGAGATTGAGTTCGCTCGCGAATAATTTCTGCTTTAACGTTTGCAGCTTTCGCTACTTCCTCTATTTCATCATTTTTTACAGGTAAAAACTCATGCAAAGGAGGGTCTAATAAACGTATGGTAACAGGTAAACCCTTCATTATCCTAAAAAGGCTGATAAAATCTTTCCTTTGATAAGGTAGCAATTTATTAAGTGCTTGCCGTCGTTCATCAATATTTGACGAAAGAATCATTTCCCTAATGTGTATTATACGTGCAGGATCAAAGAACATATGTTCTGTTCGAGACAGTCCGATACCCTCTGCTCCAAATTTAATTGCAGTTTGAGCATCTTCTGGGGTTTCGGCGTTCGTTCTTACCTTTAATGATCGAATTTGATCAACCCACTCCATAAGTGTTCCAAAATCGCCGGTGAGTTCAGGTTGAATAGTTTTAACTTTACCGAACATTATCTCACCCCGAGATCCATCAATTGTAATCACGTCACCGGATACTAAAGTTCTATTTCCACAGCTCAAAGTCGAACTTTTATAATCAACTTTCATTTGGCCAGCACCGGCAACACATGGGCGACCCATACCACGGGCTACTACTGCTGCATGGGAAGTCATACCACCCCGTGTTGTCAGAATACCATCTGCGGCGTGCATACCTCCAATATCCTCGGGACTAGTCTCCACTCTTACCAAAATAACTTTATTTCCCTTTAAAACCATTTCTTCAGCTTCCTCAGCAGAAAACACTATTTTACCTGAAGCTGCTCCTGGCGATGCTGGTAGGCCTTTTCCCAATAAATCACGTGTTGCTTCAGGATCGAGTGTGGGATGTAACAATTGATCGAGAGCTTCGGGTTCAATTCGATTGATTGCATCCTCCTTACTAATCAATCCTTCTTTAGCCATTTCCACAGCTATTCTCAATGCAGCTTTTCCAGTTCGCTTTCCATTTCTGGTTTGCAACATCCACAATTTACCCTCTTCTATAGTAAATTCCATATCTTGCATGTCGTTATAATGTTGTTCGAGCTTAGCCCTAATAGTTAATAACTCACCAAATAAATCTGGCATATTTTCCTCCATAGATGGAAGATCGGTATCATTGGCTACTTTTTCTGAGAGCGTTAGTGGTTGGGGTGTCCGAATACCAGCGACTACATCTTCTCCTTGAGCATTAACCAGATATTCGCCATAAAAGCTGTTTTCACCAGTCGATGGATTTCGCGTAAAACAAACGCCGGTTGCTGAATTATCACCCATGTTACCAAAAACCATGGACTGAATATTTACGGCGGTTCCCCAAGACTCGGGAATGTCATGAAGTTTTCTATAAATATGAGCCCTATTGTTCATCCAACTGCCAAAGACAGCATTTATTGCACCCCATAACTGATCTAAAGGATCTTGAGGGAAAGGTTTACCTAGCTCTTCATGGACCTTACTGGAGAATTTTAATGAAATTTCTTTCCAGTCCTTGGCGACTAATTCAGTATCCAAAGCTAAGTCGTTATCGTCTTTATAATCTGCCAGAATATCCTCAAATAAATGGTGTTCTACACCTAATACAACATCGCCATACATTTGAATAAATCTTCGATAACTATCATAGGCAAAACGCTCATCACCACTCACCTGAGCCAACCCCTTAACAGTTTGATCATTTAATCCCAAATTCAAAACAGTATCCATCATTCCAGGCATAGAAGCTCTTGCGCCCGATCTTACAGAAACGAGCAAAGGATTTTTAGGATCTCCAAAATTCTTACCGATTTCCTTCTCTATTTGTTTTAGCGCGTAATTGACTTGCTCCTCCAGTGTCTTCGGATATTGATTATCGTTCGAAGTATAATGAGCACAGACGTCGGTCGAAATTGTAAACCCCGGGGGAACTGCTAATCCCAAATTAGACATTTCTGCGAGATTGGCTCCTTTACCACCAAGAAGCTCTCGCATCTCCGCCTCGCCCTCAGCAAAACCATTGCCAAAAGAATATACCCATTTCTGTAACATTAATTATCCACCCCCTCTATTTGTGAGAAATCAGCAACCTTATTCATTGTTGATCTAATTTTTGATAACAAACGCAGCCTATTTAGACGCAAATCTCTATCTTCACAATTAACAGTAACGTTTTCAAAAAAATTATCAACTGGACTGCGTAAATGAGAGAGATCAGACATAGCTGTATTAAATTTTTCATATTTAAGATTTGAGACGACTTTAGAAATAATTTTTGTAAGGACTCTATTTAACTCTATTTCTTCAATTTGATCTAACTGATCGGCATTGACCAAATCATCAAATTCCATTTGACCCTTTTTCTCTTCAATTCGTAATATATTAGTAGCTCTTTTATATGCTACCAATAAATTGCTGCCGTCATCAGACTCAATGAAATTTGAAAGAGCATCCACACATGAAAGTATTTTGACAAAATCACCCTCTTTTTTAACAGAAAAAACTGCAGCTATTAAGTCATGCCTTTTCCCTGAAGATTTCATATATATTTTTAGTCTATCTGCGCAAAAAGATAACAAATCGTCAACGACTTCTCTCTTTAAACTGCCATATTCTCCAATGTCCCAAGCATCATCAAAAATATTTTTCAAAGATAAATGAATTTTATTTTCAATCAGTAATCTTATAATGCCAAGCGCCGCGCGTCTTAAGCCAAAAGGATCCTTTGAACCAGTGGGTTTTTCATTGATGGCCCAAAAACTTATCAAAGAATCAATTTTATCCGCAAGTGCAACTACTACAGATATGGTTTCTGTAGGACAACTATCAGACGGGCCCATAGGCGAATAATGTTCTCTAATTGCGTTCGCAACGAGCTGAGGTTCGCCATCATTTATTGCATAATAACCACCCATAATGCCCTGCAAATTAGGGAATTCTATAACCATTCCACTTGATAAGTCTGCTTTTGCCAAACGAACTGCAGTGAGCACATTTTTATTATCCAGATCCATAATATCCGATATTCTTGTAGCAATTTTAACCATTCGATCGACTTTATTGGATAGTGAACCCAACTTGGCGTGGAAAGTAATATTATTAAGTTGACTTAAACGGCTTTCTAATCGCTTTTTTTTATCTTGTTCCCAAAAAAATTTAGCATCAGATAAACGAGCCCTCAGAACTTTCTCATTTCCCGCCACAATAGCGGCTCCACCATCTTTCCCCAATTGATTTGCGACAACTAGAAATTTAGGTGCTAATCGTCCGTCCGGCGTCGTTAAAGAGAAGTATTTTTGATTCTTTTTCATCGTTGTTACAAGAACTTCGGATGGAACATCCATAAATTCTGGGTCAATAGAGCCCATTAATACAACTGGCTTTTCAACTAAGCCCAGAACCTCTTCGAGCAGATTATCATCATTCACTAATCTTAAGCCCTCTTTTTCCAAAAGTGCTGTCGCTTCTTCAATAATCCTGTCTCTTCGTTCTTTCCTATCAATTAAGATATTACCTTCTTTCATAACTTTCTTATAATCTTGTAGGTCTTTTATTTTTATTTTTCTTGATCCCAGCATTCGGTGACTAATAGTAAAGTCGCATGCCGCAAATGGACCAAATTTTATTGGCAAAATATTGCCGTTGAAAATACATAAGATATTATTAATCGGCCTAACCCAGCGAACCGTGTGATTTGACCATCTCATTGACTTTGGCCAGGAAATTTTTTTGATAGCCTGTTCAACAACAGTAGGTAATAAATCAACCGCATTTTGCCCTGGAACATTAATTACCGCATAGAAAAACTCGCCCTTATCTGTTTTACGCTTTTCAATATCATTTATTGTAAGACCAACTGAGTTAAGGAACCCATGCACCGCTTTTTCTGGGGCATCAGTCTTAGGTCCTCGGCGTTCTTCTTTAAAACCTTCAGTTTTTTGAGCCAACCCGATGATCGATACTGTCAACCTCCGAGGTGTAACAAACTTCTCGACTTTATCATAACCAAGGCTTACTTCTTTCAAACCAGATATCAAATTTATTTCTAAATCAGTTATGGCTCGAGTTTGCATACCAGCTGGTATTTCTTCTGAGATAATTTCTAATAACAACTCAGACATTTTCGATCACCAATTTATTATTCAATGTGTGAATACGAGTTGAAACGGTTATTTTAAAAAAATTAAAGAAACATATATCGACTAAATAATTAGAAAAGTATGTTTGCCATAAAACTATCATCTTTCTTTAGCCTGGGTTTCCAACCAAATTTCGCAACATTTTTTTGATAAAACTCTAACTCTGGAAATATATGCCTGTCGATCAGTCACCGATATAACCCCTCTCGCATCTAATAAATTAAAGAGGTGAGATGCTTTAATACATTGGTCATATGCTGGAAGAGGTATTTTTTTGTTGATCAAATCAAGGCACTCCTTTTCAGCATCATCAAATTGCCCAGATAATATTTCAACATTTGCATAATCAAAGTTATATTTTGAAAACTCTACTTCAGATTGCTTGTAAATATCTCCATAACTTACACCATTACCGTTCCAGTCAAGGTCATAGACGTTTTCAACTCCTTGAATATACATAGCTAATCTCTCCAAACCATAGGTTAACTCTACCGCGACAGGGTCGCAATCAATTCCCCCCATTTGTTGAAAATATGTAAACTGGCTAACTTCCATCCCATCACACCAAACCTCCCAGCCTAAGCCCCATGCACCAAGTGTGGGACTCTCCCAATCGTCCTCGACAAACCTAATATCATGGATCTCTTTATCTATGCCTAAACTGAATAAGCTCTCAAGGTATAAATCCTGAACATTAATTGGACTAGGTTTGAGAATTACCTGAAATTGGAAGTAGTGCTGTAGCCGATTAGGATTTTCACCATATCGCCCATCCGTTGGCCTCCTCGAGGGTTGCACATAAGCAACATTCCAAGCCTTACTTCCAAGAACCCTGAGAGTTGTGGCAGGATGAAAAGTCCCAGCTCCCATTTCTAAATCATAGGGCTGCAAAATAACACAACCATAATCCGCCCAATAATTTTGGAGTTTTATAATTAGTGACTGAAAACAAACCGTATTCTGAGTTCTCTGACCCATTATATGTCTCACTAGGTTGCTCTAAAGTTTTGATTATGATCTAGATACTTGGCTTAAAGCTACTGGTCAAGCTAGGCTTAAAGCTAGGTTTGTGGTTACAATCAATTATTATATTATACGCTAAATTCCTGGGTACACTTACTTCCCAACTACACATGTATCCTTATCACAATAAATTGAACCGTTCGATGGTACAAAATAATCCCCACAATTTTTACAACTAATCATATCTACCGAACTAGTATCTTTTTTAACCTTATCTTGGTCTTCCTTAACTAATATTCTCTGCTTACGCTCATAAATTTTATACACGTACCAGATGGCGAATATAATAACACCTAGCACTACAAGTTTTGGCAAACTAAATCCAAACATAATAAATAATTCCAATATGAATCTAACTGGTCAAATTTTTAAAGACCAAATTTAGACCAAGAAGAACGCTCCTCAATTGATATTAAAATGTTATTAATAATTGAAAATATCATATTTTCATCGCTTTTTATTTTATCAGAATTCGAACTTATTCCCAATTTTTGCTTTAACCAAGACTGTTGTTGTTGAATAGGTTTAAATTTAACATCGTGGCCAAATCTCTGTTGCATTACATCGGTCAACTCGCCTAGGCCATCTATTAGGCCAAGCTTCAACGCGCGGTTTCCAGTCCAGAATGCCCCAGAAAATAACTCGCTCTCTGATGCTTTTAATTTACCTTTACGCCTATCTTTAACCATATCCGTAAAAATTTCATATATATCTTTTTGAAGTTCAAGCAACCTCTCGACATCCTCAGGTTTTTCAGGAATAAACGGGTCTAGCGTTGATTTCATTTCACCCGCAGTATGTATTCTTCTCTCAACTCCAAGTTTTTTGATAGCGTCTTGAAACCCAAATCCTGATGAAATAACGCCTATTGATCCAATAATTGACGACTCATTAGCATAAATTTCATCTGCAGCGCAGGCCAACCAGTAACCACCCGAAGCGGCCACGTCTTCAGTGAATGCTATTACTGGAATATTTTTTTCAGCAGCAAGAGTTCGGATTCTTTTTCCAATTAATGAAGACTGAACAGGAGAGCCTCCCGGAGAATTAATGCATAGAGCCACCGCCTTTAGATTGGAGATACTAAAAGCATTCTCTAATACATTTACTAATCCACTTGCTGATAGCCCTGGACGACCAAAGCTAGATCTATCTGCTATAATACCAGAAAGCCTTACCACAGCGACTACGGGTTTTGGATTTCTAAACCCGGGCACTCTAAATTTTTCTAAATATTTTTTTATCATAGTAATAAAGTAGTTACGAATAATCAATTCTGCAAGACCAGTTAAATGTTTATCACTGATAAACCTCGCAATATAGCATTAGCTTTGTCTGTATAATCCCCATTAATCCGATGAAGTATTAACCCATCTAGTATTTTGGTTTTATCAGAAGCGCCTTTCCTGCATTTGATTATGACCCGGCGGGCAGTCTTACCTGGCATTCTAGACCATATAGGGAATACAGACACAGACCCATATTTTTCCATTACCGCGATTAGTTCATCACGTCGTTCATATCGATGAATAAATGTAACAGTCCCGCCGATTGCTACAACTTTAAAACTTACTCGCAGCCAATCAATTAATACAGCGTTATTTTCGATATTTGCTGCCACTTTAAGAGGATCAGGTGAAGGTCTGACAGATCCCTTTTTCATATACGGCGGGTTGGCCATAACGTGATCAAACTTTGGGGCTTTTTCTGAGGTATTTAAATCCAATAGATCAATATTCTTAAATTCAACATTCCCTTCTAATCTATTTAAAGTAGCAATTTTTTTTGCAATATCAATAAGCATTGCCTGGTTATCCACACCGATGGCCTGTGCAAAGGGATTTCTAATAGCCAAACAAAGTGTTGCTGCGCCAGTGCCACATCCCATATCTAATATCTGCTCACCCTTCCTAATAGAAATAGAAGCAGCAAGTAATACCGGATCAATTGCCGCACGATAACCCCCGTCTGCAGAGAGCATCTTTAATCTACCATCCAACAAAGTGTAAATATTATTTGGGATACTCAAAATATCCGACATCCCCGCCCCTACTTTCCACTGCATTCTCAAAAATATTCTGTGCGTTTGCTAAATCATCATGATAAACCATTACACGCCGGGGAATAGCAAATGCACTTCCCTCCAAGATACTCATATGATTATCAAACAAGGTGATTTTAATACCCTCTTCAGCCAAAATTGACGAAATCCATGAAATTAATACAATATCATTTGTTCTAAGGAGTTCTACCATGTACCGTGATCCTAAAAAATATATTTTACGTAAGATTAAAAAAGTTGCCTAGCCTTGACCAAACATGAGTTAGACACATATGCTATCGGATAGAATAAAATTTAATATAAAATATTATAGGAAAACAAGCCCTTGGGAGTCGTAGTAAATATTGGTAGTGGTGCAGACACTATATCTTTCGAATCTGAACCAACACTGAATAGTTTGATTAGCCTCACAAAAGTTGATTTAGACGATGTAAATAAGATTATATTGCAATCTATGGATAGTCCAGTGACTTTAATTCCTCAGTTAGCTGGGCATCTAATAGCGGCTGGAGGTAAAAGAATACGGCCGATGTTAACACTAGCGTCAGCTAGACTTTGTGGTTACGATGGAGAGAGACATAAGGGTTTAGCGGCAAGCGTCGAATTTATTCACACGGCGACTTTGCTACATGACGATGTAGTAGATGAGAGCTCTCTTCGCAGAGGTCTAGCGTCAGCCAATTCTGTTTGGGGAAATCAAGCTAGTGTGCTTGTTGGCGACTTTCTTTTCTCTCGCGCATTTGAATTAATGGTTGGCGATGGATCTCTTGAAGTTCTTGGGGTCTTATCAAAGGCTTCCTCGATAATAGCGGAAGGAGAGGTTCTGCAATTAACAACTACAAACAATACAGAAACCGGCGAAACTCAATATTTGGAAGTTATCAAATCAAAAACCGCTCAACTATTTTCTGCAGCATGCCGAATTGGCGCGTTAGTTGCAAACCGTCCAAAGGTTGAGGAAGATGCACTTGAAACTTTTGGAATGAACTTGGGAATTACGTTCCAATTAGTAGACGATATGCTGGATTATTCTGCTCATCAGGGAGATTTAGGTAAAGCGGTGGGTGATGATTTTAAAGAAGGTAAAATAACACTACCCGTAATATTAGCTTTTCGTCGCGGAAATGATGAGGAACGAGTTTTCTGGAGACGAACTCTAGAAAACCTAGATCAAAAAGATGGTGACTTGGAATACGGCATAGAACTAATGAACAAACATAATGCTCTTGAGGACACAGTTGAACGAGCCAGTCATTATGGATCAATAGCTAAAGATGCTATCGGAATTTTTGAGGATGGTCGAGAAAAGAAGGCCCTTCTAGAATCAATAGACTTTTGTATTCGCCGAGCGTATTAATAAAGAATATTCTTTTAAAAAAGCATAAAATAAAATCTAATGTATAAAGCGGAGCCTAATTAATTGCTTATCGCTAAATAATTTTTGAGGTTTTACCGAAATTGCGGTCATTAATTTTAAGTCTAATAACTGGAGTAGTAATTGGAATTTTATTAACTATTAATTCTAGAAGTACTAGTTATGAAAATAATAACCCCGTTTCTCATAACAATTGGAAACTAGTAAGCTCATTTCAGTCCGAAAATGATTTCATCGGGGAAATTGGAACTAAAATTAGCAATAAATTCAATTCAATCGAAAAGGGAAAGTTTTTCATAAAGTTCTATGGACCAAATACATTAATCCCCAATAGCCAAATTTTTAATGCAGTTAAAGCCGGTAAAATTGAGTTCGCATTAACTACGTCAAAAATATGGAAAGGTAAATCTTCAGCTTTTGAGCTTTTTAATGGATCACCATTTGGTCCCGATATTTTAACTTTATTATCTTGGTTTTATGACAATGAGGGAAAAAAGATTTATGAATCACTATATAGTCGGTTTAACATTCATAGCTTACCATGCGGAATTACAGGGATTGTCGGAGCTGGATGGTTTAATAAAACTATAGAAAAAACAAGCGACTTAAAAGGACTCAAAGTTGCAACTTCAGGTCTGGTATCAGAGGTTTATAAGAAAGTTGGGGCCAAAATAGTAAAAGTAAATTTAAAAAATTTGATAAATGCCTTTAAATTGAAACAAATAGATGCTGTTACTTTTTCAATACCCCTCATCGACAAAAATCTAGATCTATCCAAGTACGCTAAATATTATTATATGCCAGGATGGAATCAACAGTCCGGTGTTATTGATCTTATAATCAATAAACAAATATGGGGGAAATTAGGCTTAAAATCACAAAATGTAATAGAGTCAATCTGTCTTGCAACCAATATGGAAATGTTGTCTTTCGGAGAAGCCAATCAATTTAATGAACTAAAGAATAAAATTATTCGGGGTGCTGAGGTTAAGCAGTTTGGACCAAAGGTATTGCGACTCTTCGAAAAAGGTTGGAAATCAGTGGCTGAAGAAAATTCTAAAAATAATAAAGACTTTGAGAAAATTCTAAAATCAATAGCTAACTATAAAAAAGATTATTTAATTTGGAATGACCTATCGAAGGTAGGTAAAAAATAAAATTTTTGGTAATTCAATTTCGCCAATAATTGTTTGGATTTTATCATAAATACGCTATGCCATTAAAATAATATAAAAATGATAAACCAATAGACTTGATCATTGTTAAATGATGATTATATATGTTTCGTTGGGGATTCTTTCGCTCCTCCCATATTGGAGGCAGATTAGTATAGATCGTTATCCGTTATGGTATAATGGCTCAACTTGTAGGATATTAAATTATGTTAACAAAATTCGTCTTCGTGATTGGTTTAATGCTTTCACTCAATTTTATCCCGAGTACTCTTTTTGCTAAAGGTGACGCTGTGAAAGGTAAAAAGACTTTCAATAAATGTCGTGCATGCCACGCTGTAAAAACGGGTAAACATAAAGTGGGCCCATCACTCGCTGGTGTAGTGGGTCGGCAAGCGGGAAAAGCGCCTGGTTTCAAACGATATAAAGGATTAAAAAAAACTGATTGGAAATGGAATGTGAATAATTTGGACGGCTGGCTTAAAAATCCAAAGAAATGGTTAAAGGCTAAAAATGGAAAGAGATCATCGATGGTATACAAACTTAAGAAAAAACAAGACCGCGATGATATAATAGCTTATCTCCAGACACTCAAATAACGAATAATGGAAATAAAGTGGACTTAAAAAAGTACATTAGAGGAATTCCAGATTACCCAAAGCCCGGAATTCTTTTTTATGATATTTCAACATTAATAGCCAATCCAAAGGTTTGGAAGTATACAATTGACTCCTTATCAGAAGAAATTGGAAAAAATAAACCTACAATGTTGGCGGGAATTGAAGCGAGAGGTTTTTTACTTGCTTCAGCGCTCGCCCTAAACTTGAATTTGGGGTTTACCATGATAAGAAAAAAGGGGAAGCTTCCTGGCCATTGTATTAGTTATGATTATGAACTCGAGTATGGAATGGATAGCCTTGAAATACAGGAAGATGCAATAAAACCAGGTCAGAAGGTTGTAATTTTAGATGATTTACTAGCCACAGGGGGTACAATGTTAGCGGCATCTAAACTTCTCAGACAAGTGGAAGCTGATGTCATCAGTTTAGCGTGTATTATTGAATTAGATTTTTTAAATGCTAGAAAAAAACTAAATATTCCCTGCTATTCTTTAATTTCTTATGATAAATAACTCTTAATAAACGCATTATTAATAACCACACTAATAGATTATTAATAGCTGGACTAAATTTATAAATTCTATAATGTGGGATTACTTAGGTTTCATAAATATAAAAAGCTTTGTCATTAAAGTTATTTTGGGGATTGAGGGAAGAAGAGTAGGTCGCTCATAATTTTCTCATTTAAAATATTAGTGTATTTTCCCTTTGGAACCAGTGTTGATTGTTTTAAAAAAGGGGAGATATTAAGATGTATAAACGCTTTTCACTAAAAATTATATTAACAAGTGCCGCCCTTATTGGGATCGCTATTGGGGGTATCCCAAACGCAAAAGCTGGTCAAAATTTGAGATACGCAACGTGGGATCCACCTCAGCATGAGTGGATTAAGTTTGGTGTTGATCGGTGGATTAAATCCATTGGTAAAGTTACCGAAGGTAGAGTTAACGTTAGAAAGTTAGCAAAAGGTCTTGGAGCACCACCAGCATACCATGATTTTATTAAAAAGGGAGCAATAGATGTTGCGCACATTATACCGGCATATACACCGGGTAGATTAGAACTGCACAAGGTAGCAGAATTTCCTTTTCTAGCTGCGAGCGCAAAAGCAAGGACAGTAGCGTATTGGCGCGTTTATGAAAAACATTTCAAAAAAGTAAATGAAGCTAAAGGAATGAAATTACTTAACGTTGGAGTTCATGGTGGTGGTTTAATTCATAACACTAAGCGTCCAATTACAAAAATGTCAGACCTTAAAGGTATGAAGCTTCGCGTATCAGGTGACAACGTCGCTGGAATGGCAAAGGGAATGGGTGCAACCCCAATATTTGCATCTATATTAAAGGTACATAATATGCTGTCAAAGGGTGTTGCTGATGGTGTGTTTCTTACGTTCGAAGGAGTGAAAAACTTCAAGTTAGGTAAGCTTGTAAAATATACAACCGTTCCACCGGGCGGTTTATACGCAACAGTATTTCAAATGTATATGAACCAAAAAGTTTGGGATGGCATTTCAGATAAGGATCAAAAATTAATCGAAAGTGTTTCGGGAGAATACGGAGCTCAATTTCTTGGCGCCGCTTGGGAATTAGCTGATAAAAATGGCATTAAACATATGAAAGAAATGGGTATAAAAATAACACCAATGCCAGCACCCTTTGTCGCCAAAGCAAAGGCAATATGGGAGCCCCTCCAAGCGATTTGGATGGCTAAAGCAAAAGAAAAAGGTGTTGATGGTGAGGCAGCCCTAGCAATGATGAAAGCCGAAATTGCAAAAGTTGAAGCAGGTCAATAAGTTTTCTTGAGTTATGAATGATTACACAACACTCGCCCGGCTAAGAGAATACTTTAGCCGGGCACTTATTTTTTTCGCCTCACTAATTCTATTTGTACTTATGTGGCTTACCGTTATTGACGTATTTTTTAGGGATGCTTTTAATATTTCGATCACTGGATTATTTGAGGTAACAGAAGTACTAATGGGGATTTTAGTTTTCGCTGGAGTCCCAATTATTACGGCAAAAGATGGTCATGTAGCCGTAACTCTCTTAGACAGCTTTATAAACCCAAGGTTAAGGCTAATACAGAAATTCATTGTGAGCATTATTTGTGCCCTTTTACTTAGCCTTTTTGCTTGGGTTCTCTGGGATGCAGCTGAAACCCTGTCGGGATATAATGAGGTTACTTTGTTTGCACGAATTCCACTTGCCCCTGTTTGTTATTTTATGGCGATTATGACAGCATTGAGTATCCCAATTCAGCTCTCAATGACCTTCATTACAGATGAACGTTTACAAGAACTAAAGTCTGATGAAATTTAAAAGGATTGGAAGATGATAGATGCCTTAATAATTTTTTCAGTTCTTTTAATCTTATTATTTTTACGTTTGCCAGTTGGTTTTGCTATGGCATCTGTAGGCACTCTAGGCTTCTATTACTACACTAGTTGGCAAGGCACTTTAGCCATGATAGGGCAAATAGCCTTTTACACACCGATGTCAGCGGAATTTGCTGTTATTCCACTTTTCGTTCTAATGGGTAATTTTATATCACGAGCCGGTCTTGCAGATGAACTTTACGCAGCCGCTTATGCTTGGATTGGACATAAGCGAGGAGGGTTGGCAATGGCAACCATACTATCCTGTGGGGGATTTAGCGCTGTTTGTGGTTCATCTGTAGCAACTGCAGCGACAATGGCAAAGGTTGCTATGCCTCAAATGCGTAAATTTAATTATCAAGATTCATTGGCAACCGGCGCTATTGCTGCTGGAGGCACCTTCGGCATATTAATCCCACCAAGCGTGGTATTGGTAATTTATGGTATTATGACGTCTACGGATATTGGTGAATTATTTATGGCAGGCGTTGTACCCGGTATAATTGGAATTATAAGTTACGTTATTGTTATTGCTATCATAACACATTTTAAGAGAGATATTGGTCCACCCGGTGAGAGAGCTTCTTGGTTATCGCGATTTCGTGCACTAAGAAATGTATGGGGTGTATTACTTCTATTTATAATAGTAATAGGTGGAATTTATGTAGGGTTTTTTACTCCAAGCGAGGCAGCAGGTGTTGGAGCCTGTGCGGCTTTTTTCTTCGCGTTGGGACGCGGAACATTGACGTGGAAGACATTTTTTGAATTGTTATCTGACTCCGTCCAAACCACTGCGATGCTATTTTTTATCCTGATGGGGGCCCTTATTTTTTCTAATTGTATTAATGAAACAGGCATGCCTGAAACTCTGCTTGAATGGGTTAAGGGATTTAATGCTCACCCGATTGCTGTAGTTTTTGCTATTATGCTGGTATATATAATACTTGGGGCAGTCCTAGATAGCATGGCCATGTTACTACTAACGATCCCCCTATTTTTTGATCCAGTTGTTAACGGACTTAATCTCGATCCTGTTTGGTTTGGAATAATCGTAGTTGTGGTGACAGAAATTAGTTTGATTACACCACCAGTCGGAATGAATATTTTTGTAATCAATACTGTTTTACCTGATGTAAATACAGGTACAATCTTTAGGGGTGTAACCCCATTTTGGATTATGGATATTATTCGCTTAATTATATTAGTATTTTTCCCAGCAATTACTCTATTTTTGCCTAGAATGATGGGGTAGTATATAAATAACGATAGTCATGAATTTTAGGCATTTCGCATACTTTCTTCTTTTTTAGATAACCACGGATCAGTTCCTTGTGCATCTCTAACTCTTTCATAGGTCATAGCCATAATTACGTCATCTGGTTGCATTATATCAAATGAGAAAGCAAATGGATGATCAAGGTTCCAAGGAGTTTCAACATATAATTCAAGCATATTTTCTTCTGGATCTTTGAAATATAATGACCAGGCATTACCATGATCCATTTGGTCAAGTTGGTTTATATCAATTTGAGTTTTTTCAATAATACGTTTTGCAATTTGTCTTAATTCTTCCAATCTACCCAAACGGAACGAAACCTGATGAACTACATTACAATCATCACTATCAAACAAACTGGAAGATAATTGTAACTGTTGGTGAATTTGAGGTTCATTGCTTAAAAAAATAATCTCAGACTCCCCCCGCGCACTGCCAACCTGCCTTTTACGGCCATCAGAGACTTTAAGACCAAGTATATCGCTATAGAAGTCAATCATTGTATCAATATCTCTCGCGAATAGTGCCATATGTGACAAAACTGGTTGGATTTGAAAAGACACTTTAATTTCTCCTAATAATTTAACTAACTGAAAAATAATTTAATTATTTATAAATATTGCATAATTTAAAAATAATGCAAGATTTTTTTTTTATGCATTATTAATAATTTTGGTTTATATTATTTTTCATAATTAAAAATGATTCCAGAGGGGCTCAAACGACACGTGTTAGAAATCAGCAGTAGCAAAACTGTTCCTTTGTCAGAACAAGCTCTCATAAGAGTAAGATATGATATTTTAAATGGCTCGTTATTGCCTGGGTTGCAGCTAAAACTGGACAAACTAATTGATCGGTATGGATTTTCTAGTTCACCTTTGCGAGAAGCCTTAAGCCGTCTTTCTGTAGATGGATTGGTAAAAATTGAGGACCGCCGGGGTTTTTTTGTAAGTGGCGTGTCAATAGCTGACATAGAGGAAATCACAAAATTAAGGCTCATTCTTGAGTCTGAGGCACTAAGAGAATCCATAACTAAAGGTGACGATGAATGGGAGGCTAATATTATTTCATGCGGATACAGGTTGGAAAGATATGAGAATAGAATTTCTTCACAAAAACCTTTTATTTCTGATAGCGAATGGGCATCTCTTCATTTTGACTTCCATAATTCCTTATTAGGTGGCTGCACGTCATCCCGTCTTCTTAAACTTAGAACAACATTATTCTATCAAGCGGAGAGATATTGGCATATATGGGCTAACGCCAACCCAGACCCGACTAATCGTGGCTCAAACCACAAACGTATTCAAGAAACTGTTTTAGACCGAAACATAGATGAAGCACTTAAATTAATAAAAAAACATATTGAAAATACTACAAAAATTATTATTGAGCACCTTTTGAAGAAATAATTAGCGATTATGATGAAATCAAGGCACATATTAAAATCACCAAGAATCTAAATTAGACCTAAAATTACAACAATTACGTTTAAATTAAATTTCTCTTTATTTGGAGGTAATTGCCATTATACTCGCATCTTCACAAATATATATCTGAGGTAATATTACATGTCAGAGTCTGAGGTAAAGGTAGAATTAGAACTATACCATAACGATATGTCGACGTGCGCCCAAAAAGTAAGACTAACTCTTGCAGAAAAAAAACTAAATTGGAAAAGTTATCACATGGACTTAAGGAGAGGAGATGCACGTACCTCTGAATATAAAAAATTAAATCCAGCAGCCGTCGTTCCCACTCTCTTAGACAAAAAGCAAGTTATTTGCGAATCAACAGTAATTATGGAGTATTTGGAAGATGCTTATTCTGAGCCCAAGTTGCACCCTACTAACCCGGTTGATCGGGCCCGAGTTCGGAGTTGGACAAAACGATTAGATGAGGGTCTCCATGCTGCTGTTGGCGTAATTAGCGTTTCAATTGCCTTTCGGCACCAAATGATGGCTGGACGAACTAAAGAAGAAACTATCTCATTCATTAATTTAATTCCCCAATTAGAACGGCGTGAAAGAACTATGGATATTGTATTTAACGGTATAGACTCACATTATTTTTTTCCAGCTTTGAGACTTTGGGATGATCTCTTTACTGAAATGGAGTTAGCATTATCGAAGAGCAATTGGCTTGCTGGAGATTTCTACTCATTAGCCGATATTGCATATACCCCATATTTAACCCGTATGGATCATTTAAAATTTTTTGGACTATTTATAAATCGCCCAAAAATATTAGGTTGGTACGAACGAGTAAAATCAAGACCTAACTATAGCGCTATAACTGACTGGATAAACGAGAAGTATATGCCGCTTATGAGAGAAAATGGAGAAGAAATTTGGCCACGTATCGCCGAAACCTTAAAAAAGCGAACGTAAAATAAAAATTTACGCAAAATTATTATAATTCATCCTCATTTACCAGTCCTCGATCGGAGGGAAATTTAGGAAAAAGCTGGGCTTCTTTTAGCCACGGCGAAAGTTCAGTCATTTTCTCGCGTTTTGCCGCACCGAAACCTTTATGTTTGGTTTTGTTTGGCCACACGTGCTCAGAAAACTCTGTCATCCTAGTCACAATATTATCCTTAGTAACATTAACAACCATAAAGTCCGTCGCCATCGCTAACGGCCCTAAGTAATGCTCTCGCACTTTGTCTTGCATCTCAGGCGCGGTATCAAAATCGTTAAAAAAATGAAATATTACTGCAAGCCGCGGATCTACTTCTTTTAACACCACAGCAGCCTCTTGTGGAGCTGAATGAATATATGTACCTATCGCTCTTGCTGTTCTCTCGTCATAGCCCGACCTATCCATTAATTGCTCAATTGTATTAAAAGTCTCATGAACTACTACATCAGCGCCTTTTGCATTATCAATAAAAAACTGGCTAGGCGTAGTATCTCCCGAATAAACAAAGGTAAGTCCCTTCCACTCTAACTTAAGGCTGACCGCTCCATCGAAAAGGTGGACTGCAGGAAAACTAGAAATAGTAACACCATTATGTTCATAAATCACATGTGTCTGTGAATAATCAAATTCATGTATATTTATCTCAGCACCAATCGCCGGCAAAGCCCCAACTCGCGTATCCGTATCCCATGCATATGATTCCATTTGCTTTTCAGCAAAATGCTTAAATCCATATTTCGGCTCTGTACCTGAAGGCCCATACATCTCAAGAGGTTCTAGTCGACCGCCAGCCCATGAACCAACCCAAACCTGTGCAAAGTCACCAACATGATCCGTATGCAAATGTGTCGCAAACCATGCTTTAACATCACTGTAAGGCATCTCTAAAGCCGTAAAGTTCATTTGAGACCCAAATCCATAGTCAAAGACAAACTTATCTCCATTGCCAAGTTCAATAAGCCATGATGCATTTGCTTGAGAGCGTCTCAAGAAGGGGCGTCCAGTTCCAAGTGCAACAATGCGCATCTCGTCATCAGCGAGAACTTCTGTATTTGGATAATATGTTTCTGGATATCCGTTACGGCTTGCGTTAGTTACCTTTTGGTTACTATCAGACATTGTTATTCCTCCCTAAAACATTATTCCTAAACTTTATTTAGATAATTAAATACGTACTTGTCTGTTATTTTTTTTTATTATTAAATAAAACTATCTTAATCCTTTAGGAAAGGTCTTACCATGCTTAAATTTTCAGCCAACATTACAATGATGTGGACAGAAATTAAAGACCCCATTGAGAGAATTCAAGCTGCTAAAAATGCTGGTTTCAAGGCTGTTGAGTTAATTTTCATATATGATCTCAACCTTGATCGATTGGTAAACGAGACTGAGAAAAATAACGTTGCGTGGTCAGTTATCAATATTGCAGTTGGGGAAGGTGTTAAAATGGGTCCACTGGTCGCTGCAGCACCTGGAAAAGAATTAGCCTTCCGAGAGAACCTTAATGCTTCTAAAAAATATTGTGCGGCTTTAAACCCCACAGCACTGGTTGTACCGGCTTACACACCCCCCGAGGGAGTAAGCAAGAAGGAAGCACTTCCCGTATTTAAAGAAAATATGAGGATAGCAGCAGAAGAATTAGGTGAAATGGAAATACCCGTAATAATTGAAGCCCTAAATCCCGAATATCGACCAGGATGTCTATTAACAACGTCAGAAGAAGTTATGGATATTGTGGATGAAATTGGGCATTCCAATTTAGGTATGGAATATGATGCATACCACATGTATGGGACAGAGGGTAATATGGAAGAAATGGTTGAAAAATATTTACCATATATTGGGAATATCCAAATTGCCGATATCCCAGGGAGGGGAGAGCCAGGTACAGGTAATATAGACTATGATAAATTTCTTTCGACCTTGGATAAAATTGGCTATGATAAATGGGTAGCACTTGAATATGTTCCAACCGCGGGCACGGTTGAAACACTTACATGGATGGAAAAATGGCTCTAGACTTAACGCATGAGGAAATTAAAGGACTTAAGATCTTCAAGATTTAAAGTTATTACATTATATTGATAATTAGAGAGGCTTCTGTTAGGAGATGCCTGTATCAACAGCCTTTTAATTAAGTAATTCTCTAAGGATCAGATCTATGAAAACAGATTCCAATTCTTTATTAAACCCAAGAAGAACTCTACTTTTTGTTCCCGGAAATAAACTAAAGATGTTTCCAAAAGCACTGGCAAGTAATGCAGATATAGTATGTATTGACCTTGAGGATGCCATTTCACCAGAAAATAAAGTAGGTGCCAGACAAGAAGCTATTTTACTGATAAACGACTATCTTTCATCTGTACATGACAATAAGGTTGAAATTTGGTTGAGAATTAATTCTATTCGCAATCCGCTAGGCTTAGCTGATATAATCGCACTGGCTGAAGTCAGACATGCACCAGATGGAATCATGATCCCAAAAATTGAAGCGCCCGAGGAAATAAGGATTTTACGTGATGTGCTCAGCAATAAACATCCAAAACTCAATTTTCACCCATTAATCGAGACAACGGCTGGATTAAACTTCTGTGTGGAAATTGCTAAATCGAGCCATAAGATTGGATCTCTAGTATTAGGTGGGTTCGATATGTCAGCTAATCTTAGGGTTGATCCACATTGGGATACACTCTTATATGCGCGTCAGAAACTAGTACTCGCCGCCGCCAATGCAGACGTTGACTTGCTAGATATGCCATACTTTGAACTCAATAACTATAATGGACTAAAACGAGAGTCTGAAGAATGTTCTAAACTCGGTTTCACAGGAAAATGCGCAATACATCCAAAACAAATTGAAGCTATAAATGAGACTTTTACGCCAACATTGGAAGAAATAGAACGCGCGAAGACCCTAATCGATAAGTATCAGTCCCAGGATGCAGCATTCGTTGAAATTGATGGAGTCCTTATGGAAAAACCAATTTTGGATCGGTTATACCGCACGCTTGCTATCGCTGATCGGATTAAATCAAAATGACGGCGAGCATTCCAAAACGAAAAATCCAACCTAAAATCTATTATCGAACAGGAGGTGCTGGCGAAACAACATTTCTACTGCTGCATGGCCTAGGAGCAACCGGCGAGGTTTGGCGAGACACTCAGAATATTATTGATAAAAAGAAGTTGGGACGTTGGGTTATTCCGGATATGCGCGGCCATGGTAAATCCGAGTGGGCAAGAAGCTATGGGCTTGGAGAGCATTCTATTGATATTGCCAATCTGGTAAAAAATCGAAACAAAATTATTATTATTGGTCACTCAATGGGAGGATTGGTGGCTCTTTCCATTGCAACCGGTTGGTTTGGTGTTGAAATAGCTGGAGTTGCTGCAATAGGTACGATGATAAACTGGACCGAAAATGATACTCAAAGATACCAAGAACTCGCTAAAAAGAAACTGCGGTGGTTCGATGATTACGATGAAGCAATCGCTCGCTATTTAAAAGTATCTGGACTTTGGGGTTTAATTTCACCTAGTTCAAAACAAGCAAAATCTGGTGTTATTGAAGTGAATGGCAAATTTAGGCTCGCAGCAGACAATATGGTTGGGACTATTGGTGGACCATGGATGATGAACCTAGCTGAAATTATCAAATGCCCCCTTATCGCAGCAGCTGGGGAGCATGATCCCATAGTAACGTCTCTAGATTATAAACCATTTATCAAAAACGTCCTATCTATTCCCTCTGTCGCGCATAATGCACAGATTGAAGATCCTGAGAGCATCATCAGTTTAATAAATAACATCCAAGAAAAGTGCGCCACATAATCAAAATTCCATTTAAGTCTCTATTAAAAAATTAGATCATGAAAATTCCGGAAATAGTTATAACCCTTAATACCATATTTTGGATTAAACCTTAGTATATGTTAAATCAAACTAGCTAAAATATTCAGGGATTTCGCTGATTAACGCCTTCCTAATTCTTTCCTTAAGTGGTTCTGATGACGATGGCTTCTCAAATTTCTGGCCAGTTACCAACTCATAAAGCTGAATATATTTTTCGCCAAAATGAATTAATGTTTCCTCAGGAATCTCTGGTATAGGATCTTTATAAGGATCACATTGCGATGCCACCCAGAGCCTGAGAAATTCTTTATCAAGACTTTCAGGATTCTCGCCAGCATTAAAACGCTCTTCGTAAGTATCTGAGATCCAGTATCGACTCGAATCTGGAGTATGAATCTCATCTGCGACAGTAATAACACCATTTTCGTCAAGACCAAATTCATACTTTGTGTCAACTAGAATCAACCCATTCTCCTTAGCGAGTTCTCTCCCTCGAGAAAATAGAGCTAAACTTTTTTCTGAGAGCTCTTTCCAATGTTTAGCACTTAATAATTGTGAACTCAAAATTTCTGCTTCAGTAATTGGAGCGTCATGATCTCCCTGCGCAGCTTTTGTCGTTGGTGTAATTATAGTGTAAGGTAATTTTTGATTTTTCTTTAATCCGTCAGGGAAAGAATGCCCATATAAATTTCTCTCACCTCGATCGTACATTGGCCAAATACTCGTTTCGGTCGATCCGGTCATATAGTCTCTCACAACCATTTCAATAGGTAACATTTCAAGATTTTTAACCAAAGCGACATTTGGATCCGGATAGCTTATCACATGATTTGGACATATGTCAGAAGTCTTATCAAACCAATGACGGGCAGTCTGATTTAATACTTGGCCTTTAAAAGGTACCGCCGCAAGAACCTGATCAAACGCTGACTGTCTGTCAGTGGAAATTAGTAGTCGCCGATTTTCTGATAGGCCATAAGCGTCTCTCACTTTACCCCTATAAAAATCTGGTAACTCGTGAAATTCTGCATCTATAAGGCAGTTTTGTATTAATTTTTTCTTATCCATAGCACTAACACTTCTAACCCTTGTTGTTATTCATCATATTATTTTCAAGCAACTATAGTAGCCCAAATCACAGTTATATTTCAAACCCTAGCTTAAATTAAATTCATAAAAATGGTCTTAGCCATTGCAAAGTCTCTTCAGTTTTTCTTGATGGAATATATTCAGCACCTAGCCAACCATTCCATCCCAAATTATCAAGGCGCTTAAAAACAAAATCAAAATTAATTTCCCCTGTGCCAGGTTCATTTCTGCCCGGATTATCGGCAAACTGGATATGTCCAATACGATCTATAATTTGCTCCATTCTTCCAACTAAATTTCCCTCCATAATTTGCATATGGTATAAATCATATTGTAGAAATAGATTTTTATGATTGGCTAGATTCAGAACTTCAATGGCCTCACTTGAATTCGAAATCAAAAAACCCGGCCGATCTAAAGTGTTAACCGCTTCAATAAATACTTTAACACCAACTTGAGCCAAAGCATCACCAGCATAACGTAGATTATTACCTAAGGTATTTAAACATTGCTGCCGATTATACAACTCCATAGATGGAAAACCCGATAGAATATTCATGCCCGTTGGTTGCAATATCGAAGCATATTCGACGGCTTGCTCAACTGCTCTTTTGAACTGCTCCTCCCGTTCAGGGAGAGATGCGATGCCTGGCCCACCCTCCGTAAGATCTCCGGCATCGATGTTCAGAACTGAGATCTCAAGACCATTATCAGATTTTGCTGTATTAAGGTCTTTTACCGGAAAATTATACGGGAATTGAATTTCTATTCCATCAAATCCAGAGGCTTTAGCCCTTTCGAACCTATCAAAAAATTTATACTCACGGAACATCATTGAAATATTAGAGGAAAACTTCGGCATTAATAATTAAAATCCTATCTTGCGGCAACGACCTTATCTTGCTTTATAAAAGTATTATAATTATCTAAAAATCGTTTACCATACAAATAAATCAATAGTCAGAGAGGAACCGAACTTGTGAAAAGATTGCCATTACTCGAATACGATGAACTCAATACAGCGCAAAAAAATTTGCATGATGAAATTTTATCAGGACCAAGAACCAGAATTGCAGGCCCTATGCATGTTTGGTTTTTAAATCCAAAATACGGATCTTTAATTCAGAAAGTCGGGGCATATTGCCGATTCAATACGGGATTTGAACCAAGATTATCAGAGCTTGCAATAATTATTGTTGCACGTTTTTGGAATGCTGATGTTGAATGGGCAACGCATAGTAAAATAGCGGCGGAAAATGGTATATCAACCACTTGTATTAATGCAATTGAGAACAATACTATCCCTAATTTTGAGAATTCGGATGAAGCACTTATTTATGAACTTACAAACTCAATTCTCCAAAATAAAGGATTATCGGATGAATTATTTAAGAGAGCATCCGATGAGATAGGTAATAAAATATTATTAGATCTGACGGCCATAATTGGCTATTACACTAATATAGCCATCCAATTAAACGTATTCCAAATACCATCTGCTGACGGCAAAAAGATTAAGGATCTAGACTAAATTGATTACAAAACACGACCTACCCAAACTTTCAATGGCGTATGAGGACTATACAATAGGAGAAAACATTTATGTTGGCTCGTATTTTTTAACTAAAAAAGATATAATAGATTTTGCTTCTGAATGGGATCCGATCCCCTTCCATACAAATGAGAAAGCTGGTTTAACTTCTCCACATAAAGGTTTGATTGCATCAGGAACTCATTTGCTTGCGATCAGAATCAAATTAATACAATCACGAGGCATAAGTCCGTTTATCGTCGCTGCTATGGGTTGGGATGAAATAAAGTTCTTAAATCCTGGTAGACCGGGAAATACATTGAGCTTAACATTCAAAGCCATCAAAATGCGTTTATCGAAATCACAACCCGATAAAGGAATTGTGAAGAAGTATTTCGAAATGAAAACTCAAGATGATACTCAAATTTTAACTATGACCGATACAATCTTGGTAAAGAAACGTCATAGTTAAATCGTATTTATATTAATCTCCGAAAACAGTAATTAGGACTAAATACATATTACTTGAATTAAATTCTTTAGTATGAGATCGTCCAACAATCAAAAATAGCGATGATAGGGCCGGCTCGATGATCAAAGTATTAGATATCGCTTATGCAAGATTTCGTGCGCCAAATCTTGATTTAATGGAAAATTTTCTTTTAGACTTTGGCTTAAAGCGTTCAGCACGAACCGATAACGCTCTTTATATGCGCGCTACTGATGAAAGTCATCACGTACACATCACTGAGCTTGGCGACCCTGAATTTGTTGGCTATGCCCTGTGTGCCTCAAGCGAGGCAGACCTTCATAAAATATCTGCAATACCGGGAGCGTCGAAGATAGAAGACATTAATGAGCCAGGAGGCGGAAAGAAAGTTGAAGTCAAAGATCCGGACGGATTCAAATTAGAAATTGTACATGGAATAGATACTCTAGAGCGCTTACCAGTAAGAAATATTTTTAAACCAAATAGTGGGGATGATATAAGGCGCCAAGGCGAAATGGTTCGCCTTAAACCGGGGCCGGCTCAGTGCAAGAGGTTGGGTCATATAGTTTTAAACGTTACTGATTTTAAAAAAAGTGATCAATTCTATAAAAAATATTTTGGATTTATAAGCTCTGATGAATGCTTGAACGATGAAGGTGAGACAATTTTCGCATTTAATCGGATAGATAAAGGTGCCGAATTTGTAGATCATCATACGTTGCTAACCGTTCCTGCAAAAGAAGCAAGTCTTGGGCATATAGCATTCGAGGTCGAAGATATTAACGCAATTCAGCTAGGCCATGATCACCTTAAGAAAAAGGGTTACAATCACTCTTGGGGCATTGGCAGACATATATTAGGATCACAAATCTTCGACTATTGGTTCGATCCCCTGGGTTTTAGAGTCGAACACTGGTCAGATGGTGACCGTCTTAATCATAGCAACACTACTGGCAGAACATCAGCTACTGAAGCACTAGATGTGCAATGGGGCGCTACTTCAGATACACGGCGTAGCGAATTATAAGATTAGGTATCTTTTAATTTCATAAAAAAAA
>CENZ01109707.1_pt1 | contig 41696 bp, 33 predicted proteins | sample 361341 | NCBI WGS metagenome assembly CENZ01 (sample SAMEA2619782, study PRJEB7988) | marine metagenome | biome: marine biome (ENVO:00000447); feature: deep chlorophyll maximum layer (ENVO:xxxxxxxx); material: "saline water (ENVO:00002010), including plankton (ENVO:xxxxxxxx)" | depth 50 m
ACCGCAAAATCCTTGCCTTTGTGCTTGCCGATACCCGGCCAGATCCATAAATCTGAAGTTAACACATCAGTAATCAAACCATGCCCAACGAGCTTAATTTTTTTATTCACTTGTCGATTGACAACTTTAATTGTTTTTTGTGCAGAGTAACCTCCTGCAGAAGCAGAAACGGTATACATACCTGCGGTCTCAGCTACGAACCGTCCATCGGTTGTGATCTGGGCGGAAGCCGGTAGACCAAATTCTCCATACTCAGATTTTCCTGCATATGAAAAATAAACAGGAACATCATTTAATCTTTTTCCTCCACTACTAGTAGCTTTTGCATCAACCCTTAAAACATCTCCGGTTCTTATTTCGTCTACACCATTAGTTAAGAGATCAACTCCCCGGGCAGGGTTTTTTGTAACCTTAATTTTTAATTTTTGCGTAACCCCTTCAGCCATTGCAGATACGGTTACATTTCCCGATTTATAAGTGGTAAGATTATTAAGGTCATCAAAGCTAGCAATTCTTTCATCGCTCGATTTATAAACAACTGAAACACTTGACGTTCTATCTAAACCTGCTTTGTCGACAACTACCGCTGATAAGTCAGTAATTGTATTTGTATATAATTTTTTAGGTGATTGTTTAAAAGTCACACTTTCAATTGGAGGATACGGTACGTTAACAATCAGATTGCCGCGGAATCGATCGTCTCTTTTGACTGTAACTGTTTGAGTTGTCAGAATTAGCCTGCCAGGCTTATGCACTTTTACAGTGACTTTTACTTTTCCAGTTGATTCACTCATTCTAGGGGAAACAGAAATAGATCCTCTTTCTCCTATTACAGAAAATGGATTATCGTAAAGTTTGTTATTTTTGTCCAATAGACGTATTTCAATTTCTTTGGTTTCGCCAACATTTATCTCAATTGAATCTGATCCAAAGTCAAAGCGCAATCCATCCTGCGCGAAAATATTAGTTATAAAAATTAAAGCTAATACAGCTAACCGCATTATTTACCTCCTGATTATATAATTATTTTGTAGTATCTATAATATGAAACTATAAAGGAATATACATAAGAAAAAAATTTGCGTCTATTTTTTATTTTCGGACCATTCCGGTGCGTCGCAATCACAAAATTTTCTTATTTTACTTACAAGATATACAATTTCTTCATGTGACAATTTTAAACCCCAGCTAGGCATAAAATGGTGCTTTTTCATGAGTCTTCCTCCATTATAAAGAGTTTCATATAGTGTATCGTCTGATCTTTTCGATATAATTTCAGAATCAGATAAATTACCTGGAGGAGTTGGGAGATATTTTGCATTAAAACCATCTCCTGCACCATTTAAACCATGACAAACTGCGCAGTTAGCAACATATAAATCGTCTATTTGGTAGGGTTGGTTTTCAATTAAATTAAAGTAAGCAGATGATTCATTATTACTATTACCAACTTGCATTTTTAAAAAGGATTGGAGCAACTGGGTTGTATTTTTATTAATTATTTGCTTTGGCATAATGCTTTCAGGCATAACTATATGGGGACGTTCAAGTGACATTTTAATATACCCATCTGTTAATCGATTACCGGCATTAGTTAAGTCTGGTCCAATTTTCCCACCTTTATTATTTAACTGATGACAACCTAAGCACGAAAGTTGATTATCAAGCAAGTTTTGGGCTTTTTTAATTTGAAAATCTGATATTTCTTCTAGAGCAGTTGTTTGAGGAAAAGATCCAAGCCACTCCATCACACTGTTTACTTCATCTGGATTTAAGCTATAATTTGGCATCCTACTTCCTGTGCCAGGAAAATATCCATTGGGACGTATAGGGTTTGGATTTTGGAGATACGATAACAACCATGCTTTTTTAGTGCGCATTATTTGTCCCGATAAATCAGGCGCATTATGCCCGCTAAACCAAGTGGTCTCGCTTTCCATAGTGTGGCATGAGATACAATTTTGAGATAGAAAAATTTGTTTTCCCTGTTCACTGGTAGTCTCAGAAAATCTTTTTTGTGCACTATTGAACTTTTTATCAAGTTGCTTTAACTCATCTTTTCCTTTACCGTATATATATTGTGTCATTGATCCAACAACAGCTATAGAAGCTTCATCGTCTTCATCAAAAAACATAGGCATCGAAGTGCCCTGAGCTATATGCTTTTGAGGATAAAATATAGTCTCATATATCCATTCTTTCTTTAATCTGGTGCCTGTAGAGTTAAGATCAATAGATCTATCCAGACCATCTCCATTTAGAAGATGGCATGAGGTGCATTGATAGTCTTCACTGATTAGCTTGACAGCATCAATGTTTTTATCCCCTTTGTTATAATGTCTAGAGCTAATTTGATTTTTTTTAGTTCTTAAATAAAGCGATAAAGCGAAAGCCTCTTCATCAGATAAATTAAAATTGGGCATTCTAGAAAGCCCAATATTTTTGCGAACGCTATGCGGTTCTTTCAAATAGTCATATATATATGATGGATTATATTTTGAACCTGCGTTAGTTAAATCGGGTGCTCTCATAGAAATAAGGGTTGATCTTTCTGCACCAATATGACAGTTGCCGCAACCTAATTCATTAATCAATTTTTCAGGTTCGATTGTCGATTGTGCGCATACAGTCGACAGTAAAACTAAAAAATAAATTTTTGTTAAGTTTAGTTTAAAAGCCAAGCTTTAAATTAATTGTTGGTATAAGATGTGCTTGCCCTCCAAATGGATATTCTCCAACAATCAACTTATATCCAAAGGACAAGTGTAACTTATTACTTTTTTGCCAAACCAATAAGGTTTCCTGTTCAAACGCATAACGACCGGCACCTCCAGGCATAAAATACATGTCGTAATCAATTAAATAATAAAGTCGATCCGTAAATTGACGAAAATATTCACCGCCAGATTCTATAATAAAATCGTTGTAGTAAACTGAGAGTCTGGGATAAATAATTGGTAGATCGATAGTAGCATCATCAGAAAGATCTTTTCCGTTCAACGCAAATCCAGCTCCAGCCCTAAGGGATAGTTGTCCAGATTTTACGGTACCTTTTGTACCAATCATTTGAGCATAAAATGACAACATATGGGGTATTTCAAATTGGGATGAGATCAACGAGAACATATTTGGCTCCCCCATTTCTTTTCCTAAAGGGCTTTGAATCCATTTTAGTCCAGGTGTTGGGTATTCTATTCTAAATTTTCGAGCCATTTTCCAGGTATTATACATTGGCATTTCTTGCTTTAAAGATGCACTCGGCATCAAAAGAAATTTATGTATACCAATTTCAGAACCGTTATTTATTCTCATTTTAAACGGTGTAAAAAGCCCTAATTCTTTTCTATTGTTATCTATTAAATATGCAGATTCCGTGCTCCATTGTGCGTGTATAAATGAAAAGATAAAAAACAAACAGACTTTTCTCATTCTAAAATCCAATTTGCAGTGATTGGAATATGGTCAGATAATGGTGTAGCAGCTTGATGCGTTTGGCCATTTGACCATGATGTATTTGTCCATAAATAATCCAGCTTTCTGTCTAAATCAAGCTTTCCCCCTGGGCTGTGAGTATAATGTTTTAATTCATTCATACGATATTGATCTAAAGTAATTGCTGGCTCATAGTTTCTATATAAATCATTTAACCAGGTAATTTCTTCTGTAAAGTCACACCCTCCTTTTTTATCATCATTTGGATCGTAGTCACCTGGACTGCATTGATCTTCAAAGCAAAAATTTGTTTTAGTTGCATTTGGAGGTATCGCGTTTAGATCACCCCCTGCGACAAAACTGTATCCACTTGAAACAATATCATCTAAAATATTCTTAAATCCTGATATATGTTTTTGTTTCGTATCATCGATTGCAAAAGCAGTTAAGTGAGCATTGACAGCGAAAAAAGGGGTACCGGGCATATCTACTTTAGCAGTCACTACATTTCTTCGAAGATAAAAAAGTTGGGTAAGACCATCCTGGTCACCTCTAAGAGGAAGCTGATGTCTTTTTGGTTCTTCTAATTTCCATTTTGATAGTATAAGATTTCCAGCATCTACGCGCCCAATCCCATCTGCTAGAATAATTTGCGATTTCCACTTCGAGGCATAAGCGCCATAATTCATTCCGGTATTATTCAATAGCCACTGGACCTGATCAACATACGAGGATCGCTTAGACTGAACATCCACTTCTTGCATTAAAATAACATCAACATTTAAATCATTTATTTTTTTTGCAATACCTTCCAGGCCAGTGATTACTTCATTCTTAGAAATAATTACCCTATCTCCACATGCATCTAAAGCAAAGTCGAGACGTGCAACTCCAAATCTAATATTCCACGTCATAACGCTTATTGATTCTTTAGCGGGGTAATCCTTAATTATATTTGATTGATACATCACCGCATCTTCTACTTCGTCAAACGTTGTTACTAGTGGATCACATCCTGACAAAAAAAGTGAAATAAAAAATGAGTAAATAAAATATTTAATTTTCATAATTATATAATCTATTCCCTTCGGTATTATAATTTACAACGCTCAATACCAGTAGCAAATAAAACAACGGATTCCTTTTCAGAAATCCATCCCACGTTTTTTAGCGTTTTATACGCTCCCCAAACTACCCCACCTTCTGGCCCAGAATTCATTGAAGTGATTTCATTAAATTCTTTTGTTAGAGGTAGAAGATTTTTCTCAGGAACCTCTATCGCCATACCATTGCTTTGATATAAAATATCTAATATCCAGTGACCTCCAAGGGGTCCGGGAACATTTAATCCCAAAGCAATCGTGCTACTATCTTTCCAAAAATCGGTGATTTTGCTAAGTTTTTGAAATGCCTCAACCACTGGGGCACACCCACTAGATTGTGCTGATACCATCCGCGGCAAAGAACCTGTTACTATGCCTAGTGATTTTAATTCACTGAACGCTTTCCACATTCCTATAAGCCCAGTGCCTCCACCAGTTTCATAAACAACAACATCAGGAAATTTCCATCCAAGCTGTTCTGCAATTTCATAACCCAAAGTCTTTTTGCCTTCAACTCTAAATGGTTCTTTTAATGTAGAAATATCAAACCAGGTTTTTTCTTTTTGATCTACCATTTCTTTTGCTGCATCTGCAATTGTATTTCCTTTTAGGGTAATATTTTTAGTATAGCGTTTTGTTTCTTTTAGATATTCAACCGGGATGGTCTCTGGAAGAAATACATGGCAATCTATACCAGCATCCTTGCAATATGCTGCTGCTGATATTCCCGCATTTCCTGCTGATGGTAAGCAAATATTCTCTACATTTTGCTCCTTTGCCATTGAAATCGCTAAAGACATACCCCTATCTTTAAAAGATCCAGTTGGGTTTACTGTTTCATTTTTTACAAAAACTGTTTCCGCTATTGGGAAAAGTGGGGTGAAGCCTTCACCCAGCGATATTCTTTTTTTGACCTTTGGCAAAACAGATTCATATCTCCACAGTGTCTCTTCATCCATGTTAACACTAAAATGTAGCTTATTTTGCTCCCAGATATACCTCACGGATAACGGCTTTCCGCACCTGCACAACCATACCGGTTTTTCTATTGTATCAAATCGTGACTTACATGAAGTACAAACATAGTACATACAATTACTTTTTGTTTATTTTATAGTCCATTAGCGTTTGCTGGTAGGAAGTTACTTTCTTATCTTTAGAAAACAAAACTACTGAAGATAGGGTATACTATGAAAAATATTATCTTAATTATTAATATAATTATTTTTTTTAATTCAACTTTAAGTGCTGATGAATTAAAAGACAGGATCATGAGCATGAAAGAAAGGGCTGTGCTGAAGGATAAATTTCTTGATGATCGTTTTAAATCTGTGTTGCCTAATATAATGAAAAGAACCGAAATAGATATGTGGATAATTATCGCGAGAGAGTACAATGAAGATCCTGTTTTGCGTACTATGCTACCCGCAAATTGGCTCAACGCTCGAAGAAGAACAATTTTGGTAATATTTAACCCTGGCAATAATTTACCATTAGAAACTTTTGCGATCGCAAGATATGACGTGGGTGAAATATTCAAAAAGGCCTGGAATCCTGAAAAAAACCCTGATCAATATGATGCACTAGCAAACTTAATAAACCAAAAAAATCCTAAAAAAATAGGATTAAATAGGAGCGAATATTTTGCTCAAGCCGATGGATTAACTTCAACTGAATATCAATTATTTAAAAAATCATTATCACGTAAAAATTTTAAAAAAATAGTAAGCGCTGAACAATTAGCTATCGGATGGCTAGAAACACGCAGTGACCTTGAAATGGATTATTATACCGAAATTTGTAATATTGCACATGATATTATTAAAGAGGGTTTTTCATCGAATGTCGTAAAGCCTGGCACAACATCCACAGATGATATTGTTTGGTGGTATCGTGAACGCATCAGAGATTTAAAATTAATTACATGGTTTCACCCTACTGTAGATTTGCAGCGTTCCGATAATGCTGAATTTGACTTCTTAAGTGCATTTTCAAAATCTAAAGATAGTAATGTAATTTACCCTGGAGATTTGCTTCATGTTGATTTTGGCATAACATACTTAGGATTGAATACTGACACTCAACAACTTGCATATGTTTTACGTAAAGATGAGTCTGTTGCACCAAAAGAACTTAATGATGCATTAAAAATTGGAAATAATTTACAGGATATTCTTACCAATGAGTTTGTTACGGGCAGAACTGGCAATGAAATTCTCAAGCTTGCATTAAGTAAAGCTAGATCTTCTGGTATTAAACCACAAATATATACTCATCCAATAGGATACTACGGGCACGGATCTGGTCCTACGATTGGTATGTGGGATAAGCAGAACGGAGTACCTGTAAATGGTGACTATCCTTTATACCCAAATACTGCTTTTTCAATTGAATTGAATGCAAAAGTCTTTATTAAATCATGGAATAAAGAAATAGCAATAATGCTTGAAGAAGACGCTTTTTTTAATGGAATAGAAACTACCTACATAGATCCAAGGCAGACTGAATTAATTTTAATTAAATAGGTTTAAACTCACCTATTTCATTATTTTTTTCGACTTCATCATGATTAAAATATTTACCATTCATTGCTATGTATACCCCTTGGTTTAAGCTTTGAACAAAACCGATTGCTGCACCAATATTAAAAAGTCCATCTGAGCTTCCAAATTTATAAGGAATCATAGCTCCGGTAAGAACAATTGTCTTATCCATATTAACTGCAGCAATAAATTTTGCAGTATCAACCATAGTATCTGTGCCATGAGTTATAATAATTTTATCTTCCTTAGCTTTTAAACAATTATCAAAAATTAATTCTCGATCATTATTAGACATGTCCAAACTATCCTTCATCATCAAAGTGGAAATATTAACACCTATCTTTGACCTACCAAGTTCTAACATTTCACGAATATGCGTAGTTTTAAAAAAAAGGTTTCCAGTAATCTCATCATATTCTTTATCAAAAGTACCGCCAGTTACAAAAATTCTAATACTCATATCTTAATCCAATAAATAAGGTGCATGTTGATTCATAAATTTTTTTGCTGTTTTATCGCTGCAATTCAATTTTAAAGCGAGCTTTTTTATGTTAATTTTATTTACATTTTTAAACATACAATCTGAAATAAAACCATCTATCATTCCATTTTCAATTAATGAAATAATTTTTGATTCCACAGGACTAGAATACCATTTTTTATGATCAGGGTTTGCGCGTATACTATAAGATGCATTTATTTTTTTAGCATTACTAATCTTAGTATAATTAACAGGGTTATCAGAAGATTTCATACCCCGTAAACCGTCAGCAAGTGATTTAATTTCATGAACATCTATACCAGCAGACATAAACCAATCTTCATACTCAATTATAGGATTATATAAAGTGTTATCAACGAGTAATTTTTTACCGCCACTAATTTTATAAAGATATACATAAATCATCTTATTAAAACGCTCTACAAATTGTTCACTATCCAACTTAAGTGCACATTTATATACATACTCATTATTGATAATATGAATAGTTTCTTTAGTGGTGGTGTAGCTACCATGATTTATATCGGTCAAGATAGATTGGCTAAGTTTAACCTTAACACCCCACTTATAAATTGGATCTATATAATCATAAATTGCACCTTTCTTAGCATATTCGTCATCACATAATCTGTTATAGTAATCAATTCTTCCATTAATATATGCAATAGATTCTAATCTTAGTTTCTCATTATCATATTTAATATTTCTGTAAAAGACTTCATCCTTAATCGGGTCATAAAATTCAACCTTATTTGATAAATAATAGCCATAAGCAGCATCTATAGGGAGTAATCGTTTTATTAATGCTCGCGGACTTCTGCTAAGAGCATCTTCTTTATGACCAACCAATGATTTTATGATAGCATATATATCAGAATCATTCATGATATTATCGGATATTCGGAACTTTTGATGAATTACTGACTATAATATATTGGATTATCATATATATAATATAACAAATCCAACTTACTTAACAAACATATTCGTTGAATAAAAAATTATAGATTACGGAATTATCACAAATTATAATTGTTTTTTTATGAATGAAATCACAATTATTTGTGCTAATTGTTAAAATTTCATTGAACCATTTCCTTGTGATATATTTTTTTATTTTATTTAGTTATTGCTATGTATTTTTCTATTTTTAATTATTAAAATATCGCGTTATGAAATTACCGTATCGATTTTTATTTCTTGTAATAATTATCTTAATAGAATTTTTTAACTATAATCAAATAATTCTATATAGTAATACTTGATCTATTATTTTAACAGTTATTTTGCCCATAATATTTATTAACATTTTTGTTATTGTTCGTTTTAGTTTCGTTTTTATTTTTTTAGTTTCGTTTTTATTTTTAATTAAATTGATAGAATTGTATTTTCAATCAAATAATTTTTTACATTAATTTGTTTTATTATGTATAATTAATTTCTTATAAACTATATTTTTATTGTATATCTATTCCTCTGTAAAACTACATAATATAAATAATTAATTGTCTTTTTAATTCTTTACAATATATGTTTTCATATTTATTATTTTTTATAAAATATTATATGATTTCTATATTTTCTTATATGTAATTTATTTCGTGATTAACTACGTTCATAGATTATCAGATCCACGTGATCCTGCTTATCCATTTTCAGATACTTATATATGTTCTAAGTGTAATGAACGACTTTCACCTGATGACTCTACCTGTGATATATGTAATTTATATATATATGGTGAAGTTGACACACATCCTAATACTTCTTCCTCATATCCCGAGCCCGCACCATATAATAAATCCTTCATTGTTGATAAAGCAAATTCCACTTTTGAAGAAAACAGTCCCAAGCCAGAAATTAATGTTAACCCTGAAATTGATAATTTCATTAAATCTATTTTTAATCAATCATTTGCTATTTTACTATTGATTACTATTTCCATTCTGGCATTTTTGTATTTTGATTTTACTTCTATTGTCACGAGCTTTAATCAACAATTAATTAGCAATTGATTTTGATTAAGTTTTTTATTCGAACTGTTGTTTTTATTTCAATTTTTATATCCATGCTCTACGTTTCTTCTGAACTTAGTAAAATTACACGAGACTATGCACGGATTGAAAATGCTGCGACTCTTTCAAAATCTATACAATATTATAAAATGGCATATGGTGTTTTTCCTGAGTCTGGTCCTAATCAAGATGTTGCGACGATGCTTTACGATGAGCAAATATTGTTTGATGTGATGCGTGATCCCTTAAAAATTAGTTCTACTGTTAAGATTGATGATCTCATAAATGAAATTAATTATACTTACGCTAAAATAATGGGCTCTTTTAATAAGGATACTTTAAATATTACTTATGATCGTATAAAGATTGGCATTTTAGATTATTTCAATCTTAGTTACAATGATGGACAATCCTTTGTTGACAGCGCTGCTAATACATTTGCGAATTATTCTATAAACAGTAATAACGATTCACTTATAGTCACTACCAACAAATCTAATTATCCCAATGACTGCGTAATTGTTTATAGAGCTGATAATTCATCTAATTCTTATGAAATTAGCTTATGTCTTGAAAGTGATTTTTTTATGAATAAGAAAAAGTGGGATGGCGGTAATGATGATCTTAGATACGAATTAGGAAGCGATTTAAGATTGGATACGCAAATTATTGTTCAAGAAAACGGAAAAATAACTTCCTCAGAAAATTCCTCAATTTTTAAGTAAATTCTTTAATGGCCACGAAAAAGACTCAAATCATTACACTGGTTTGCAATAAAGGCGGTGTTGGGAGATCCACCACAGCTATCAATATTGCATGGAGCTTAGCTAACTCTAAATGCAATGTTCTGGTTTGCGACCTGGATGCCCAGGCAAACACATCATCAAGTCTTGCTAAAAACTATCAAGTTGATGTTGTGGAAGATGGAAGACACGCTACAAACCTGCTTAAGTCTTCAGGTGATAGCGCAACAGACTATTTAGTAGACACCAGAAATCCAAATATAAAACTCCTAGCATCAACGCTAATGCTTGATAGTACAGAAGGAGAAATTAAATCTCTTTTGGATTTAAATGTATTTAAGCTTTTTGATCATTTTTTTAATAAAAAATTGAGGTCTGAGTTTGATTTTATAATTATCGATACGCCTCCTCAAAAATCCTCTGTTTTAACCCTCAATGCTCTTTTAACTAGCAATTGGTATTGGTACGTATTAAGTGCAGAAGATCAATGGTCTCTAGATGCTAGAATAGTAAGCGAAAAGATAATGCAGGATGTAAGAAAATTAAATCCAAAGATTAGACCCCTGCCTGTACTTATGACAAAATTTGTAAACGGATCATCACAATCAATTGAAATGAAAAAAATAGCTGCGTCAGAATTTAAAGCTGGTGTTTTTAAAACAACTATAGGCTATTCAACAGTTATTTCTAAATCACATAGCAACAGAAAGTCTATTCATGAATTTAACCCGGGACATCTAGTTGCAAAAAATTATGACAGCGTTGCTTTAGCAATAAATAGATATATTTCGAAGACAAAAAAATCTAAATGAAAAAGAAATCACAAACAAAACCAATTGATACTACTTCGATTCATGAGGGACTAATAGATAATTATAAAGTGGATGATAAGAATATCAAAAAGGATGATACAGGCAATATTCAAGATTTTCAAAGCGTTGCGGAGTCTATAGAAAAACTAGAAAAGATTATTGAGGACGGTAAAGATTTAGCCAATAAAGATGAAACCTACGCTAAGTTTTTAAATGAGGTTAAAACCAATCTTGAAGAACAGAAAGCGCAATTATTTAAACTTAAACTATCTAACGCAGAAACAAATGTTGCGTCAATGCTAGCAAATGTTGATGAAAACGCTACCTCAAATGACTTTATTGCTATTGAAAGAGAAATCAAGAAATACAGTGATGTTGTTTTTAGCTTGAAAACAGAGTCAGATGAAAGCTCTGAAAAAAGGTCGCTTTGGAATTCTCATCATAATAAAATAAATATTTTTCACAACCGTCTACAAAAAAAACGTATTCAACGATCTGTGAAGGCAAGCAAAGATCGCGTTCAGGCTACAATAACAAATTTTGAAAAAACCATTGATAACGCAAAATATACATTGTTAAGAAAAGATCTAACTCGTGCAAAAAAATCTCTTAAAAAAATGCAGCTAACAATTGATGAAGCTCAAATAACAGGACAAAAGGATGAGGGTTATCACGAATGGCTAAATGATCAAGTAAATAAGTATGATGAGTATGATAAAAGCATAGTTGATATTGATTTAAAAATTGATATTGAACAACATAGAAAAGCCCTAGAAGATGCTCAACCTGACGTTGTAAAAGGAATTAACGAATTAAACAGAAATATTGAGGGATCCGATTTCCTTCAAGAAGAATTGGAAGAAGAAATTAACGAAGAAGGCAAGCTGTGGGATAACGGTGAACCTGATGATGATACAATTGAGAGCATAAAGCAATCTGAAGATGTACCAATTAAATCATCGCCAATTAAAACGTTTCTTGGGGTTGTTGTTTATACATCAATTCTGATTGCGATAATATATTTTACTTCTCAAAACTATATTAGTCTTAGAAACTTAAATAGCGAACTTCCAATTAAAGAAAGAAAATTGCATTTGGTTTCTGGAAAAATCGTTGGTGAACAAATTAGAAATAATAAGGCTGTTGATATTCAAAATACACAGCGGGCAATATTTTTATCAAAGCTTCTTACATCTATGACTCCGAAATCGATCGCAATAGATGAAATGACGTATTCAATAAATAAAAATAACTTGTTTAACCTTTCACTAAAAGGTGAGGTGTCTGGTAACGAGAAAGTTTCAACCAAAATATTTAATCAGTATGTGGACGACTTGAGAAAACAACTATCAATAAAAAGAGTTATTGTTAAAGATCAAAGAGCTCTGCCAAAATCCAACTTAATTTTTACAATAGATTTAAAATAATGAATAGTAATAATAAAAATAAAAAACTGATTCAAATAGTAATCATTGGCGCATTTGCCTTTTATAACTATACCACAGTTATAAATATTAACTCAGTTGCTGACAGGCTATCATATATTGATAACAAAATTTCATTAGCCAAATTTCAGTCAAGTAAAATTCCTGAATTACTTGCTAGTAATAAGGAAAATGTTGACTATGTGGAAAGTATAGTTACAAGTTTCGATAGTGATGTTGACTACTTAGAGTCTCTAAATAATATTAAACAGAAATGTAAAACATATAAGGTTACTGTTAATGAGCTTACCTCTGAGTTAAAAGATAATCTGTCAGCACCTCAAGGTGCCTTCGAGAATTACGATCGAACTATAGAGCGTTATCAAATTAATCTGAAGGCAAGTGGGTCGTATTTAAATTTGGGAAAACTTCTAGACAATCTATTTGCATCTGGCTACATGTTAAGTTCTATGAAAATTGATCGTATTTCTAGTTCGCGAGTATCCGGTTATTTTACGCTCAATAATTATATTTCTAAACCTCTCAAAGAGGCTGATATATCTAATGTTAATTTTGATAAAGTAATTAAAAATACGCCCTTAGTAGTTACCAATGATCTTGTAGAAGATTTAAAATGGGGCAAAGATATTTTCTTAAAAGCAAAAAAAATTTCAAAGCCTAAACCCAATAACCGAGCATATTATTTAACAAGAGTTAATTTTTCAGCCAATCCTTCCGCTATTATTAATGGAAAAGCATATAAAGAGGGTTCTGTTTTAGATATTTATACAATAAAAGATATAACAAACGATAGCGTTACTCTATCAAGCTCAAAAAAGAGTATAGTGCTTCAGCTAGAAAGCGATGTAACTCCTCAAGTTGGAAGTTCTGGATTTAAAGAAGAATTTATTAAAGCTCGACGTAACGGTCAATCCTACTTTGAATACAAAGGAAAGCTTTATAGTACTGATTTGAACAATTAATGTAATGCGTGTTTTTGCAGTAACATTGCCATTGTCTAACTAGCACTACTTTCTTCACTGTAATTGCGTAATTATTTCTATGCGCATCTTTAAAAAATAATTATATAATAATACTTGAGGTAAAAATGAATTTTAAGTTAAGAAATGATATCAATGCCCGTACTGCTTTAGTTTATGGTGGTGCAGCATTTCTTCTTGTAATAGTTGGTTTTAGATCAATCTTTGCCACGCTAGATCCCGAACATATTGGTATAATGACGTATTTATCAATTGCCGCTTTAATATTAGAGTTTGTGTTGTTGATCTTTTATGCACAAAGTATATACAATCTAGGTCCAGATGGTGATAGCGGGTCAAAGGTAAGTGCTTCTGATGCTGCTGGAGCGGTTAGCAACATGGATAAAGATTCAGTGTCAGCATTAACTAGCGCAGTCGCAGGCCTTAAAGACGAACTTCGTGATCATAACAAGAAGATTGAAACTCTTAGCGATGGTGTAAATAAATTAGTCAAAGGTAGTGTTCAAAAAGAAATCCATAAAGAGATTAGCAAAATTTTGAACAAAGCTTTAGATAGTTAGATAAGGCTATGAAAAAAGTAGAAGTATACTTCCTTATCAATTTGGGTGCTATTCTTAGTATTTTTGCTATTGAAGGCGAGTTGGGTGAATACATGCGGCGTCAAAATGACATCCTTCTTGAAGTTGCAAAAGATAAATTAGAATCAATGGTGCGTGTGGATAATATTAATTCTCTTAATTCAGACTCACTGTACAAATTTACTTTTAATCTAGATGGGGAATATGAAGAAAACTCAGCTTCAGTAGAAGCTACATTCACTTTAAATGATACCAGTATGGCAAATACACAATATACTGTGTCGTCGAAAACGACTGAAAAAGAAGGTTCATATGTTGCCGAAATACCTCTTTCAGATTTTGATATATATCAAGACAAGCGTTTTAACGTGGAACTAATGATAGGATTTAAACCTGAAATTTCTGGACAAACGATGAACGAATGGTCTGAAATTTTCGGGAGTGAAGAAATAGCTAAAAAGATAGAAAAAAATATCTCTGACAAAGTTAGACGCGAGGGCTCGTTCAATGTATCAAGAAAATTAGATGCATTTATCACGCCCGTTCCACTGGAAGGGCAAAGGACTGACTTTTTTGTTTTGTTTGATAAAAAAAGATACACTGTATTAAAAGGCTTGAAATGGGAAGTACCTGTAACGGTAGGTGGCGTTTATTCAAATAAAGACTTTGAGGTTTCAATTTCGAGAGGTGCAGATATGATCAGCAATCTTGAACAAGGAACTCCAAGGTCTATGCTAATGGGAATGTCATCAAACCAGGGTGGAACGATTGAAGTAACCGGCATTAGAAAAAGTGACAGTAAAGTGGTTACCACCAAAGCAAGAATAGTTGTTATTGAACCACAATGGGCAGAGGATCAAGATATTGACGAGATTTATACAAGCGAAAAGTATAACTTTGATATGCGTGTAAAATCTATTTCTCGCGATAGAATAAGCATAAGGTTTACTAGTTCGTTTGGTGATAACAAAAAGATTATTGAAAAATCTTCAATGTCGGTTGGTCCATATAAAAAAACCGGAACACTAACCTTTGAAACGCTTGTAGATGGATCACCCCTAAAAGATCTTACGCATTCTGTTAAAGTTAAAGAGCTCCCAGATCCAAGTGTTGATTTCAAACGCAAGCCTGATACTAACGAGCTTACGCTTGAGGTAATGACCTATGGAAAGTCCAATGCAGTTGATAAGCTGTTCCCCATTGGTGGAATTAGTGGAAAAATAATTGAAATTGGTAGCGAAAAATATGGGAATAGAAAACTTACAAGATATAGACTTTCAATTTCTAGACCTGCATATGGTGGAATTCAAAGTGTTAAACTTAAAATAAAAGATAAATATGGTTTATTAAATGAGTATGAAAATGAATTTGAATATTTTGATTAAAAAAATGAAAAATACAATTCTTATGATAGCAATTTTATTTGGAAGCGCTATCAGTGCCCAGCAAAATCTGATTAGCTGGGAAGTTGCTGATCCGCAGTTAAATAGAAAATTTATTGAATTGTATTTGAACCAACTTATTGAGAACGACAAGTTTGAGCAAAACTCAATACAAGCTTCTGATGTGATTATAGTTCAGATGCAACAACAAGATGAAAAGCTTACCCTTAAACGTCTCAGAGCTAAAAACTATGATTCTGGAGAATATAGAAGATTTATGATGGACCAAGTTAAGAAGCTTGGCCCTGAAATTATGAATACACTTATGGATCGTAAATACAAATGGGCTGAAATAAACAGAAGAGATCTTTCGGCACTTGAAACGTATAGTAATATTGATAACATTCTAAATGAAAGAAGTTTCAAGCGTGCCCGCGATGGATTCTGGTGGACAACTTCTCAGGTAGAAGTATCAACAAATGAAAGTGTTTATATAAGGTCAAAGTCTACCAACCAAGCTTTCAGGCTTGAAACAGGGCTTTCTGATTTAGGTTTATACCGCTACTTTTTTGGAAATACAATTTTAGGGATATCAAACGACATCTCAAGCACATATTTAATTGTTCCTAGAGAAGCTGATGGATATGATGCTATAAAACAACCTCTTGACGGAACCTTTGGAATTGGATTTAAATTTGATACCCATTCTATTGGTGGCCAAGTTAATTACATGGACGCTGGTAATAAATTTAAAACAGGAAGAGTTGTTGACGAAAGCCATGTTGTATTACCATCCGCGAGTGGATTGATTTATTGGAGCAATACTTTCGCAATCAATAATTTCATTGATCTATCAAAAGTGAAGTTTTTTCAGAGACTAACCAAAAATGTATCAGGCGCTCAAAGAACCGATGAGGCCTTTGGGTCACTTCGCTTAAAAGTTGGATTAACGTTTACTGAATTTATCCACGCAAAACTTAAACCCGAAACATCCGATACCAAGGAAGGTAGGGGTCTAGAAATTATTGATCGTTTAAACAAGGTTGATGAGGCCTTAGGTTTCTTTGTTCGCTCAGAGCTTGTTACAGATAATAAAAAAGTTAAAGCTTATGCTCAGGCTAATCAGTCATTCAATGGCTTTAGTAATTTTAGCCTTGGTGCGGAATATAGTATTAAAGTTATGAAGTTTGGTGTGCAAGTTGTGAATATACCAAAAGAGAGTGGGCTTGAGTTTCTTGAAAGCAACTCTAATAATAGTGACACATGGCAATGGTATCCTGCGGGTAAAGAAGGCGGTCAAATTGTTCAGCCATATATATCATTTTATTTTTAATAAGGGGAAAAAATGAAATTTAAATATTTAAAAGTAATTAGTTTAATCTTCAGCGTCTTTCTCCTTTTGACTGAAGGATTTTCACAAGAAGTTAAAAGCTTAGATAAGAGAAAGTATATTGCGTGGACAGTTGATCACATGCCATATCACATTCTAGTAGAAGATGCAATTATTGATTACAACACTCTAAATACCTTGGAAAATCCAAGAGTTAAAAAGAAGAAAACTATGGCTCCTATTCTTAAAGAAATGCTCGCAGAAGATTTATTGATAATTGTTCAACAAAAAAAATCAACAAAAAATGAGATTCATGAAATCTGGTATGGTAATGGACTCAATTTCAATATTATTCCTAGAGAAATTGTTGATTGGGTCTTGAGTCAAGATATTCAAGAAGCACTTATTGAAAAAGATCAATATCTCAACAGTCCTTCTGATGTTGTGTTCTTTGAAAGTGAAAACCAAAGACTTTTAGCAAGCTATAGCTCACGATTTTCGCTTTGGAAACAGCACAACTTTGTTCTGAGCACCGAAGAGCTTTATCTTAGATCTAATCTATTACAATATTCAGCTAATTTTGCATTTGGTAATACTTTAGTAGGGCTTCCAGGTACGCTATTCGGTTCAACAACAATGGGTGTTGGAACTCGCAATTCAGAAATAGGTATTAGATTTCCTGCTAAAATAAATTTATTATCGTTTGGCGATCTTAAAGATAATAAGCTTCTAAGAGAATATCTTGGACTCTATTCAAAGGTCACTATAGATAACATGTTTTCAACAGGTGCATCTTTTCATGCTCAAATGGGATTTAGTTTTTTCCCAAGAAGCAGCACCATTGCATCTGACACGACATTCTTTTCCAAAAATGATATTGCATCTGAAGATGAATTTGTAAATATAATTGATATGTACGCTTTGTTTGCTGCAACGTTTGAGGCCCCAGTAAAAATACCTGCAATCTCAAGAGTAACTTTTACGCCCGGTCTACATTACATGAAAGTAGCTCATAGAACAAAAGACAAAGACGATAAACTATTTAACAGAACATTTTATGGGTATGACTATAATAATAATTCATATCTTAGATATGGAGATGGTGAAAAATCGTCAACTAAAGAATTTGGATTATACGGTCGAATTGATTTAATGACCGATGTTGGTAAAATCCCTTCCTTTTTACAAGATGTTGAATTTTTAGACTTTATAAATATAAATAAAGTTCCATTGTTTGAGGTTTCTCTTCAACATATCACAAAACTGAATACTATTACTTCAGTTGCTGCAAATATAAACGATAATGTCTCTTTTTCTATGACAACGTATAGTGGATCTAAAGACGGTACTGTCCAGGGTGGTTGGTTACCGGATTCCGGTGTATGGTTCGGGATTAGATATAGATCTGACTTTTAGCTTTTTATCTAATACTTCGCGGGCTTATTTGAGCTGGGAGTTGTTTTCTTAATAAACTTTCTTATGTCTGAGTTTGATTTAATTAAGTCAACCTCTCTTAGATACATCATGTGTCCGCTTCGATACCCTTCGAAAGACAATCTATCTTTCATCTTGCCGCTTGGGTCTAATTGCCACATAGTATATTTCGCATCAAAATATCTTGTAGCACCATCATAATATCCAGATTGAATCATTGTATGCAAGTAAGGGTTGGCCGCCATTGCTTTTCTAAGGCTCTCACCCGAATTGTTATTTTTCCAATCCCAGGGGTAAACAGACCCAAATAGATTGTATTTTACATCGGTTTCAAACTTTAGCACATTTTTGAAATAATAGTTAATTGCAGGTGCAAAAGAATGATTCCATGACGTTAATTCAGCCCAATAGTCTGGCCTATCTCCTCCGGCTATCTTATCAATTCCTTTGTATCTTGAATCTAGTCTTCCGATTGTGTATCCTTCATCCCGCAATAGTTCTTTCCAGAAAAAGGTTGTTGGAACATCTAAGTTGTATGACATAATTGCGTTTTCTGAAATCCCGGAAAAGCGTGCCATAGTTTTCGCCGCTTCTTGCTTTTCAGCATCAGTGGCTGAATTACCTTTTGCCATCAATGGTATTAATTCATTAATTGAATAATCTTCTGATAAAGCCAGCACTTGAGGCAAAAATTTCTTTTGTAAATCTTCGGGTAGTTTTTTGTGATACCACGCAGTAGCTGTAAAGTACGGTAATCGTAATGCAGCACCTAAAGGCCCTGTCCTACCATCAGCTTGCGGTCTCGAGGAGTGAATCCCAAGCTCGGTTGGTGAAACTAAGATAACACCATTCAGGTACATCCATTGCTTATTTTGCAAAGCTAATGCAAGTCCAGAAACACGTATTGTGCCATAACTTTCACCAATCAAATATTTGGGAGATTCCCATCGATTATTTCTCTGAATAAATGTGTTTATCCATTCAGCTAAATAGTCAATGTCTGCTTGAATACCAAAAAACTTCTCTCTTTTGACCTTATCATCTACCGCTCTTGAATAGCCCGTATTAACAGGATTTACATATACAATGTCAGTTACATCTAGTACAGAATAGCGGTTAGGTTTAACACCGTACGGTTGGAGAGGATAGCCCTCCTTGTCTACATTTAAAACCATTGGGCCAGTATACGCCATGTGCATCCACACAGAGCCTGATCCGGGACCACCATTAAACGAAATCATAATAGGTCGTTTGGATTTATTCGCTACGTCAGTACGTTCGTAGTAGGTATAGTGTAGTCCCGCAATGGGCTTATTTGAGGTATCGCTCCATAACGGTTGGGTGCCAGTGGTGACACTATACTCAACTCTTTTTCCGGAAATGCTTGTTCTGTGATAGGTTACTACAGCTGTATCAGCAGGGAGAGTTCTCATTTGCGCGAACAGCGTTCCGATGATAAATAGGATAGAAAGTTGCTTAAGCTTCATATTTTACCTTTGGTTTGTAGGTTTATAATTTAATCTAAGTAGGAAATTTGTATAAGGGATTTTTTATCTTATTATTTAAATTGTTTTTAGATGATTTTTACTAAAAAAGAGCTTAAACGACACGTTATATATGTGGCATGTATTTTAATATTCCCTGCTTGCTCAAAAAAATTAAAACCTTTAGAAGCAGGGACGCCAGCATTTGAAAATACCCTCATTCTTATTTCAGTGGATGGTTTTAGATGGGACTATCTTAGGTATGCCAACACTCCAAACTTAGATGAATTCATAGATGAGGGTGTTCAATCAGAAGGTATGATTCCCCCATTTCCAAGCAAAACCTTTCCAAGTCATATATCAATCGTAACGGGTAGATATCCTGAGGAGCATGGAATTCTATCAAACAGAATGTATGATCCTGTCTTTAATGAATACTATTATATTGGTCAAAATAGCAAACCTGTTCTTGAAAAAAAATGGTATGAGGCTGAGCCAATTTGGGTTACCTCAGAAAGACAAAACAAGAAAGCTATGACTATGTTTTGGCCAGCGTCTGAGTCTGAAATAATGGGAGTACGCCCTTCTGAATATTTTGTGTACGATGAATCAATATCAAACTCTGAACGAGTTAATCAAATTTTAAAATGGATAGATTATCCAAAAAACAAAAAGGCAAATTTTTTCTCATTATATTTCAGTGAGATAGATTCAAAAGGACATTATTATGGTCCAAATTCAACAGAAGTTAATAGCGCGATTGAAAAAATAGATCAAACCTTAGGACAGCTTATAGTTGGTTTGAAGTCTAGAGATGTATATGATGATATAAACATTATTATTACTACAGACCACGGAATGGCATCTACATCAAAGGATTCGGTAATTTTTCTGGATGACTATATTGATCTAAAAGATATAGAAGTAATTGATTGGGGTCCCGCGTCTGCCATACTGCCTAAAGTTGAAACAAAATCTATTTATTCAAAACTAGTTGATGCTCATCCCAAGCTAGATGTTTTCCTGAAAGGCGAACTCCCAAAAGAACTTCATTATAATAATCACAGAAGAATCCAGCCGATAATTGCTATAGCTCAGGAGCACTGGTCTATAACAGATAGAGCAACTTACATATCTAATCCAGATCGATATAACGGTGGCAATCATGGATACTATTCATCCTATGAATCCATGCGCGGCATATTCTTGGCCCGTGGTCCTGGATTCAAAAAGGGGTTTAAGGGTCCTGGATTTAGTAGCATACACTTATATGAATTGATGTGCTATTTACTTAAGATTGAGCCTACAGATAATAGCGGATTTTTAGACTCAACCCGAATTTATCTGTCTACTGAATAAAGGAATAGGAATGGATTCGAAACTAATATGGCTAGCTGGGTTTGTAGGATTATATTGGACTTATTGTTTATACTGGGGTTTTAAAGGGGCTAAATCAGCAAAAACTTCATCAGACTATTTTCTTGCTAGTCGCTCACTTGGTGTATGGGTATTCGTACTTGCGGCTACCGCAACAAGCTTTAGTGGCTGGACATTTGTAGGTCACCCTGGTAAAATATTTACAGATGGGCTACCATATGCCTTTGCATCCTTTTACGCGCTCACTATTCCATTTACTGGGGTACTTTTTCTGAGGCGACAATGGGTGCTTGGCAAAGCCTATCGATACATTACTCCTGGAGAAATGTATAGTGATTATTATGGCGGTAATGCAATTAGAATGCTAACTGTATTAGTTGCTTTTCTTTTTAGCGTTCCATATTTAGGTGTTCAGTTGCGGGCATCTGGAGATTTATTTTATGTTTTAACTGATGGTTTAATAAATCCTAATACGGGAATGATCGCACTATCCACGGTTGTTATGATATATGTCGCATCTGGGGGCCTAAAATCAGTTGCATTCGTGGATTGCGCACAAGCAATTTTACTCGCACTTGGAATTGTAATTCTTGGTGGAGTTGTGATTTACTATGCAGGTGGCTGGTCAGGATTTATTGCATCATTTGCTGAAATTATTCGCAATGATATCACCTCTGGTGAAAATCTTACCGTTGATGGTTTTTCAAAAAAAGTCGCGCTACCTGGTAGTATACAATTTGTTTCCTCTGGATCTCAATCTGTAGGGGGCTCATGGACCGGTATTATGTGCATGACGTATATGTTTGCTTTGATGGGAATTCAGTCATCTCCTGCTTTTTCAATGTGGGCATTTTCAAATAAAACTTCACGCGCATTTAGATGGCAGCAAGTTATTGCCTCATCTTTGATAGTAGGAATTATACTATTTTCATTTACCATAATTCAGGGCCTGGGTGGTCATGTTTTAGTTGAACAAGGTATACTTGAAAGTGTAACAGACAAAAATCTAATTCCCCAATTAATTAATCTACTTTCTGAAAGTGCTCCATGGCTCGTTGGGCTTTTAGCGGTCTGCGCACTTGCAGCTATGCAAAGTACTGGCGCAGCGTATATGTCTACTTTTAGCGCAATGTTTACAAAGGATATTTATGCCAGATATATATCTAAAAAATCCTCTGATAGTGAACTTAAAACCGTTGGAAGATTTTTTGTAGTTTTTGTTACAGGTGCCGCATTAATCGTTGCGGCAAATTCTAATCAAGCAATAGTTATGTTGGGGGGTCTAGCTGTTGCCTATGGTTTTCAAATGTATCCATCTTTAATAGGATTATGTTACTACAAAGGTTTTAATAATAAGGGGGTTGTTGCCGGTTTAATAGTTGGGTTAATTGCAGTCACATTAACTGACAAAACTTCGGTTTGGTTTGGAGTGCCGTGGGGAGCCTATCCTTTTACAGTTCACAGTGCTGGTTGGGGAATATTTTTTAACCTCATAACAACTTTTCTTGTATCAAGTGTTTCAAAAGAAACAGAGCTTGAGAAAGACAACAAAAATAGAATCCATGAATTATTATCTACTGTAGCAGGGTTAAATTTTTATCAAAAAAAGAAAATTAGATTGGCATGGGTACTCACCCTTGTTTGGTTTTTAGTAGGGTTTGGTCCTTTTGCAACTATAGGAAACTCTCTCTTCTCAGATCCTAATTCACCAAGTCTTTGGGCTCCTTTTGGACTCCCCTCACTGTGGATTTGGCAAATTATATTTCTTTTTTACGGAATTTTTGTAATGTGGTTTTTAGCATTTCATATGGGACTATCAAAACCAATTGATCCTGATAGAGTAGACAGAGTCGCAAAATCTCTCATTTAGTTTTAATTTAAGGAAAAAATGGCTATATATATTTTCAGACTGTTCGCAGTTATGTTATCAAAACAATTAAATAATAAAAACTGGAATCTTTTTATAAAAAAAATTTCTTTTTTCATACTTACGCTCTTTACAATTGCTAGTGCACAGAATACAGCGATGTTCTCTGGCCGTGCCCATCCTGAGTTAAACTGGAAGACTATTTCTACGAAAAATTTCAATGTTCATTACCATCAAGGTATCGAAGAAATTGCTAATGAAGGTGCTATTCTAGCAGAGCATTACCGCCCAACACTACTTGTCCAAATGAAAGTAGATACTATACCCAAGATAGATATTATCTTTACTACTGAAGATGAGATTATGAATGGTTTTGCAATGTGGACTTATCAAACTTTTATATGGGTGGATCAAAATGATGCCTCTATTTGGCTAGAAAAAGGTAAATGGCTTGAGCAGGTTTTAGCGCACGAACTTCAACATATTGTCCTATTACATAAAGTAAAGTCATGGCTACCGGAACCAATGGGTCAGCTCGTTTCTGGGCTCCCAGGTTGGGTTGTAGAAGGTATTGCAGAGTATGAAACTGAAAATTGGCGCCCGTATAGAGCAGATCTATCACATAAGACACATGTTTTGAGGAATAAAATGGATACCATGGACCCTCATCATGATGGATTTTCTAAAATGCTTTATTGGGCTGATCGTTTTGGTGATTCTACAATTGCACAGACTCTGGAATATCGTAATGCATTGAATGTATTTAATTTTGCTGCCGGTTTTAAAAAGTCGACAGGTATTAGCGTTAAACAGTTTAATGAAGACTGGCGAAGACATATGAATACTTATTATTATGGATACAGATCTCAAAAAGAAGCCTATAAGGAAATAGGGGAGGTCATCTCTTTTCCATTAAAAAAAATGCAAGCTGCAATGTTTTATGAAGATAGTAGTCAAATTGCAATACTGGGAAGGCTAGATAAAGATCGTGGAGATGTTTCGCTTATAATAGCTAATCGAGATACAACCAAAGAAAGAAAGCGCTTTGAAAAATGGAAAAAATCTATTGATAAACTCAAAGAAAAAAATAAAAAAACACAAAAGGACTCTTTAGCTCTAAAGAAAAAATATAAAGAAAAAATTATTTGGGATAAGAATGAGGTTGACTACGGTCAATTTCACGGACGAATGTCATGGTCACCTGATGGCAGTAAACTGGCTTATGCTAAATATCATTTTGGGGGAAATCAATCTCTGGTCAATGATATAAAAATTTATGATAAAGATTCAGATAAACATTTTTGGCTTACCGATTCTAAACGAGCTACATACCCAATTTGGTTAGATTCTAATAAAGTTGCGTATGTCTCTCATTATAATAGTGTTTCAAATATCTTTATAAGCAGTCTAGATCAAAAAGAGGTAGAAAATCTTACAGGCTATACTAAAAATACGCAAATTACATTTTTAGCAATCTCACCTAATCAACGTCAAATTGCTTTTGCAATGAACCCTGAAAACGGCAATATGGATATTTATACAATTGATTTAAAATCAAAAGCTAAAACTCGTCTTACAGAAAATTCTATGGCAGATATTATGCCTGTTTGGCATCCAGATAGCAAATCAATTTCTTATACATCAAATGCTAATGGTGTACCCAATATATATACTGTAAATTTAAATACTAAAAAAATTATTGCTAATACCGATGCTGGGGATGGCATTTGGACCCATCAGTGGATGCCAAAAGATTCCGTCTTGCTTGCAATGTCATTGGGGGACATAGATAGCGTTCGTTTGGTCAAGGTTGATCCTTTTAGAACTCCAGATACAACCCCTTTATCATTAAGAAATAATTATACTTCATGGCTAATGGCGGGACCGGACGTAAGCTTTGTTAATGAGAAGCCGGGATCAGTCCCTGATATATCTAAACCAGAAAAATATAAATTCACAAAACATATGAGACCCTTTGCTACCGTCTTTATACCAATTCCATCGGCTCCAGTTTTTGCCACTGCATTTACAGATGCATTAGGGAAAAATATGTTTGAGATGGCTGGGTATTTAGTCCCTTTTGATATGAATAAAAGTGGTCTCCAGCTAGGCTACATTAATCCAATGTGGAGCCTGAGTATATCGCGTAATTTTGATTTTGCTTTTAGGCGCTACCAAAAAGCTTGGTTAATTGATTCAAAAAATGGTGTCTCTTTAAGAATCAATAACCCAATTAATTTTGGAGAATATCCTTCATCTAATCATTTATTCTATGCTGGGGCAACATTTGTAAATCATGATGTAGCTGTTGGTAAAGAAACAGATAAAGAAACCGGGGAGCTAATACCGCTTGACAGAGCTAGCTATATTGACCTTCCAATGCCTGAATCAGGAAATGATGGTTTTTTAACTCTCGGGTATATGTGGTTAAATCGCAGACCTCACAAAGCAAATATGATAGCCCCAAAAGACGGGTTTGGCATTAGTGGCTTAATTGACTATGCAAATAAAAGTTTATTTGGGGACTTTAGCTTTACAAGACTTGAGGGTGATTTGTTTGCTAATATACCTGTGAACAAAGATGGTTCTTTGGTTGCGTATTTTCGATTAAAATCGATGATGGTTTCTGGAAAACCACCCGCTCAAGAATATATTGGACTTACGGATGATGAACCAATCTACATTCAAGGCGTAGCACCAAGTAGGGTTGTACCAGAAAACCATAATCCTCGGGGATGGTCTGGTTACCGATTAGGGGATAAACTATTATTTGGGACTGCTGAGCTAAGAAATGCAGCTGGTCCAATATCTCTAAACTTAATTTCAGATTTTGGCAATGCCTGGTTTTCAAACACGGAAAAAAAGAAAATGGTTGTTACCGCAGGTTATGAAATTCGCGTTGCTATTGGACCTTTAATACTTGCAGGTGGTGAAGCCCAAGAAATTGAAGGATGGAAAAATAAACAAAACCCTCAAAGATATTACAGGTTGGTATTAACAAACCCTTTTTGATTTTATAAATAATGATTGCTAAAATATTTATATTTCTTGTTCGCATTTCCCCAGCTTTTCAAAGAGCAATATGGCGCTGGTGGTACCAAAGGCTTGGTAAACGAGCACATAACAGTGGTTGGACGTTTATGAATTATGGCTATAAACACACATCTCAAAATATTTTAAATCTTAAATCGAGCGATGAAAGTGATCGTATGTTTATTCAACTTTATGATTATGTTGCATCACAATTACCTATTAAAAACAGCACCGTTTTAGAGGTAGGTTCCGGTAGGGGTGGTGGGGCTTCCTTTGTTTCAAGATACCATCATCCAAAATCTATTACTGGGCTTGACTATTCAAAGTCAGCCATTAAACTATCCGCTAGACTTCATGGTACTATTGATAATTTGAATTTTAAGCTAGGCGATGCGGAAAACTTGCCATTTAAAGACAATACTTTTGATGCTGTTATTAATATTGAATCATCACATTGCTATGGAAACATGGAGAAATTTTTAAGTGAGGTTTCTAGAATTGTTAAACCCGGTGGTTATTTTGGCTGGGCGGATTTGAGGGCAAAAGATATGGTTCAAGAAACAGAGTTTGCATTTGAAAAATCAGATCTTACTTGTATTAAAAATAGTGTTATAACATCTGAGGTGCTTAATGCTCTTGATGATATCCATGATGTTAAAATGACAATGATAACTAACAACGTGCCTAAATTTTTACAAACAGCATTTACCGATTTTGCTGGAGCTAAAAATTCAAAGATCTATAATAGCTTTAAGCAAGGAAATGCGGTTTATCTTTCAAAAATTTTAAAAAAATAAAATTCACTCTTTTATAGTTACGTGATTTGATTGTAAAGTATAATACAACAAATATAATTTATTTGATGTTTTCTTTCCGCATATTAAAGACCAGCCAGCAACACCTTAAGTGAAGTCCGTCCAATCTAAAATAACTACAATTGTTGGTGCTCAATGGGGAGATGAAGGTAAAGGAAAAATAACTGACTTCTTTGCTAATCAATCTAACTACGTTGTACGTTTTCACGGTGGCAATAATGCAGGCCATACAGTTATAGTTGATGGTAAAATATTTAAGCTTCACCTTATTCCTTCTGGAGTAATATATGGTAAACCCCTTAGTGTAATTGGCAATGGTGTTGTTGTTGACCCAAAAGCACTAATAGATGAGATAGAATACCTTAAAGAAAAAGGTATTGATCCTAATTTAATGGTTAGCGATAGAGCACATGTTATTATGCCTTATCATATTGCTTTGGACAGTGCACTTTCAAGTCACCAAAAGGATTTAGCTGCAGGTAGTACAAATCGCGGAATTGCTCCGGTATACGCAGATAAAATGTATCGCAATGGTATAAGAATGATTGACCTAATTGAGCCAGATGTTTTTAATGAAAAACTAGATAAAGGTTTTGATTTTAATAAAGGTTTAATTGAAAATGCATTGGGCAAATCACTTGATCACACTAAACAGGATATTTATAATACATACATCGAATACGGTAAAATATTGAAGCCCTACATATCTGATGTTTCTGTTGAATTATTCAATGCATACAAACAAGGTAAGAATATTTTATTTGAAGGTGCACAAGGAATGAGCCTTGATGTTGATCACGGTATATATCCGTATACAACTTCTTCCAATACTGCTGCAGGCCATGTATCAATTGGTACCGGTGTAAGCTTTAAGTCTGTTAATAGAATAATCGGAGTAGTTAAAGCATACTTAAGCCGTGTAGGTGAAAGTCCTCTTCCTACTGAACTCGAAGATAAAACAGCAGATTACATTCGAGAAAGTGGAGGTGAATATGGAACAACGACTGGGAGACCACGGCGAATTGGGTGGTTAGATTTGGTCCAAGTACGGCAAGCAGTTAGAGTCAACGGGCTTACTGAAATTGCGCTTACAAAACTGGATGTGCTTAATAACATCAATGATATACTAGTCTGCAATTCATATGATATTGGCAACCGTGAGGTTTATGAGATGCCTGCAAGTCTAACGGACTACCGCAATGCAAAACCAATTTATCAAAAACTAAAAGGATGGGGAAATATTCCTGAAAATATATGGGATAAAGGTTTCGACAAATTGCCTCAAGCAATCAAAGACTATGTTTCATTTATTGAAGATAGTGTCGATTGTAAGGTTACAATTTTATCTGTAGGACCCCAACGACATGAAACTATTATTCGCTAGTTCTTTGATTTAATATGATAAGTAAATGATACTCTAATTATGAGCTTCACTAAAGAGGTAGTTGATTTTAAAAATTTAGATACGCACGGTATCAAAGAAAAATTATTAAAACTTAACATACCCCTTGCGCCTGAAGAGGCTCTTAAAATTCAAAATGAAATGCTAGGTCGGCCACCATCAATTGCCGAATTAGTACTGTTTTCAATTCAAGGTTCGGAGCATTGTAGCTATAAAAGCAGTCGCATACACTTGAGTCAATTCGTAACAGAAAGCCCGGATGTCGTACTTGGAGCAAAAGAAGATGCCGGTGTTGTTGCGGTTGCTACAGATAATCAAGGCAAAAGATGGTGTGTCGTTATGAGTCACGAAAGTCACAACCACCCTTCACAAATAGTACCATTTGAAGGTGCTGCAACCGGGGTTGGTGGTAATGTTCGTGATGTTATGTGCATGGGCGCTGAGGTTATTGCTTCTACTGATTCTTTTAGGTTTGGCGAAATAAATAACAATAAAACAAAATGGATCCATGATGGTGTTGTATCTGGTGTTGCCGGATATGGGAATCCATTGGGAATACCAAATATCGGTGGAGATATTTACTACCACAAAGGGTATAATGAAAATTGTCTAGTTACACTTGTAACACTCGGAATTGTAAAAGAAGAAGACATTATCCACTCTTATGCTCCACAAAATGCTGATGGGTATGATTTAATACTTATTGGTAAACCTACTGACAACAGTGGTTTCGGTGGAGCAAGTTTTGCATCTCTAGAGCTTGAAGAAGATAAAAAAGACCAAAATAAAGGAGCTGTTCAAGAACCAAATGCGTTTTTAGAAAGACACTTATTGAAGTCATCTTACGCATTATTTAAAGAAATTAAAAAAATGGGGTTAATAGATAGGGTGGGGTTCAAGGATCTTGGAGCTGGTGGAGTTGCCTGTGCAAGTGTTGAGCTTGCTGAAGCTTCAGGGTACGGATCTGAAGTATGGCTTGATAAAGTTCATACTAGTATGGATGGCTTACATTCATCAGTCTATCTATGTAGTGAAACGCAGGAAAGATTTATGTGGGTCTGCCCACCAGAAATGACTAAAAAAATTGTCGACCATTATAATATAAAATATAATTTACCTGAAGTAAGTGATGGGGCAATGGCGTCAGTAATTGGAAAAATAAGGGCTGATGGACAATATATTGTTCATTATGAAGATGAAATAATTGTTGATGCTAAAGCAGATCAAGTTACAAAGGGCTTCCTTTATGAAAGGCCTTTTAAATCTTTAGATATAAAAACTGAATCCTCCAAACCCCAAGAACTAGAAAACTACAACGATGACTTAATAGAACTGTTATCCCATGAAAATATAGCAAGTAGAAAACCAGTATTTGATCAATACGATAAGCAAGTTCAAGGAAGGGTCGTTTTGGAGGCGGGCCAGGCTGATAGCGGAATTATGGCTCCTTTTAATTCTGAAGATTATCCTCTTGAAATTAGGTCAACTGGAATAGCTCTATCTACTGATCACAACCCTATGTATGGTTCTATCGATCCATACTGGGCTGGAGTAAATGCTGTTGTTGAATCAATGAGGAATGTTGCAGCTGTTGGGGCAACACCCCATGCATTAACCGACTGTTTGTGTTTTGGCAATCCAGAAAAAGAAAATCAAATGTGGGAATTTGTTGAAAGTGTGCGGGGTATATCTGACGCTTGCAATGCTATTACTCTAAAAGAAAAGCCAAATCACCCTACACCGATAATTGCAGGAAATGTTAGTTTCTATAATGAATCTAAAAAAGGTTCAATTCCACCAAGTCCTATTGTTAGCTGCTTAGGAAAATTAAATGACGTTGAAAAAGCAATCAGCATGTCATTTCGATTTCCTGATTCGAATTTAATTTTGATCGGTAAACGTAAAAGTGAAATGGGAGGGTCTGCCTATTATCATATGAAAAATAAGAACAATATCAACCTCCCTAAACCAGATTTTAAAGAGGTAAGAGATCAGATTTATGCCCTCACAGACTGTATAAATGAACAACTAGTGCTATCCTGTCATGATATCTCAGATGGAGGATTAGCCGTTGCACTATCTGAAATGGCATTTGCAAATAATATTGGTTGCAAAGTAAATATAGATGAAAATTTAAGATCAGATGAAATCCTCTTTTCTGAAACAGGGGGCTTTATAATGGAGATAGACAACGCTAAACTAGAAACCGCTTTAGAGAGTTTTTCAAAATACAATATAGAGTTTTTCAATATTGGAAAAACTGGTGGGAATAGTTTAATTATAAATAATTTATTAAATGTTGATATAGAAGTAGCGAAAAAATCCTGGAAAAATGGACTTAGTAATAAGTTATGAGAGTTTAATTATGAAAAAAATGAACTATAAATCAGCAGGTGTAAATATTGATGCCGGAAATCAAGCTGTCAATAAAATAAAGAGGAAGGTTGGTTCTACGTTTTCAAAAAATGTTTTGACAGGAATAGGAACGTTCGGCTCTTTATATAATCTTAAGGACTTGCTGTTAGAATATAATGAACCAATTATGGTTCAAAGTATAGATGGAGTTGGCACCAAAACTATCATTGCTAGAAAAATGAAAAAATATGATACTATTGGTATTGATTTACTAAGCGCAGCTGCTAATGATATTTTAGTAATGGGTGCTAAGCCATTAACCTTTTTGGATTACATAGCAAATGATAAACTAGACCCAGATATAATTGATCAAATTGTTGCTGGGATGGTAACCGCATGTAGAGAAACAAGTGTATCTCTTGTTGGGGGAGAAATAGCTGAGATGCCTGATACATATCTTCCCGGTGAACATGATTTAGTAGGAGTCATTACGGGTGTAGTTGATAAAGAAAAAATTATCGATGGAAAAAGTATAAAAAGGGGTGATAGTATTTTAGGGATTCCATCTAACGGACTCCATACAAATGGATATTCATTGGCGCGTAAATTATTTTTTGATGTTGGAAAATATGATGTTAGAGATGAAATCTCTGGCCTTGAAAAACCTATCGGTATAACATTGCTTGAGCCTCATATAAACTATACAAATCATATTAAGAATCTCATTAGCAACGATATTGAAATAAAAGGAATTGCGCATATAACCGGTGGTGGCCTCATTGAAAATATACCGCGTATTCTTCCAAGTATATGTACTGCAAAGATAGATCTTGACACATGGCCAATTTTACCAATTTTTAAAGTAATGCAATCAATTGGATCTATTGATGATAAAGAAATGTTTAGGGCATTTAATATGGGTGTTGGAATGGTTTTAATTGTAGACCCTAAATTGGAAAGTAAGGTTATAGATCTAATATCTCCACTATCTCCTGTATTTAAAATTGGAGATGTCATATCAGGAAACGGGGAAGTCATAATTGCATAAAATAGGGATAGTTCAATTCCCGGGGTCTAACACTGAAAGAGAAACTTTCATGGCGTGTAGGCGTGCTGGAATGGAACCCATTGAAATGCTTTGGAATTGCTCAAATGATATTTTAGGTGCTATGGATGGATATATAATTGTTGGTGGCTTTTCATATGAGGATAGATCACGTGCCGGAGTCATTGCTGCTTTAGATCCAATAATGCAACAAATTGAAATTGAGTCAAATAAAGGAAAGCCAATTCTTGGCATTTGTAATGGTGCTCAAATATTGGTTGAAAGTGGTCTTGTCCCAGGTTTAAAGAATAATGTTTCAGGAATTGCCTTAACGGATAATAAACGCATTATAAACGATAAAGTGATTGGTGTTGGTTACTATAATTCATGGTCAAATTTGAAGATGGCAATAAACCCAACCCGATGCGCATTTACAAGAAATTTTGATAGAAATAGCATAATTAATATTCCATTTGCACATGGAGAAGGTAGATTTGTATTACCTAATGAATTGCTGGTCGAGTTAAAAAATAATGATCAGATAGCGTTTCAGTATTCAGATGAAAATGGAAATGTAATTGATGAATTCCCTACCAACCCAAACGGGTCACAAAATAATATTGCTGCAATTTGCAATAAGGAGGGAAATATTATGGCAATAATGCCTCATCCTGAAAGAACTACCAACGGAGACCAAATATTTGAGTCAATGAAAAATTTTATAGATGAAAAAAATCCAGTTGTAAATTCATCTTTGGCTTTTACTCCTAAGAAAATTGCATCAAAAAAACTTACAGTTGACGATGATTCTGTTGAATGGGTAGTTGATCTAGTAATAACGGATAATGAAGCAAAGTCTGTTAATAATGCCTTAAGCAGACAAGGGTTTGATGTTAGAGTTAGCCGCTGTGTTCACTGGGAAATAAATATTCAAAATGACACTGAAAGAGTTTTAAATGAAATAAAGAATTCGGGAGAGCTTTTTAATTCGAATAAAGAGTTCATTAATAGTGATAGCCAAAATTATGATTTTTCTATTCTTGTAAGGCAGAAAGATGATGTTTTTGGTAGAGCAAAACACGAATCTCTTAGGAAGCGTTTCAATCTAAATGATATTTCTTTTATAAAACGCGGAGTAATATGGAATGTAAATTATAAAAGCAGTAATTTAGATAATGAAATCGAATCAATTTTAACAACTAACATTTTTTATAATCCAAATTGCTATGAATACTATAGAATCAACTAACAAATATACCGAGCTGATATCTCGGTCAATTAATAATGTCTTAACAAATACAGAAATTAATGCTGGAACAAAAAAAACCGGCAAGGTTAGAGATCAATACGATCTTGGTGATAAAATTGCACTCATTACAACTGATCGCCAAAGTGCATTTGATCGCGTACTCGCTTCAATACCTTACAAAGGTCAGGTCTTAAACCTAACTAGTGCATGGTGGTTTGAAAAAACCCGCGACATCATTCAAAACCAAATTATTGATATTCCCGATCCAAATGTAACCTTAGCAAAAAAATGTGATGTCTTTCCCATTGAGTTTGTTGTTAGAGGGTTTATAACGGGTAGTACCAGCACTTCACTTTGGACAGTTTATAATAATGGTGATAGAGAATATTGTGGGAATCATTTACCGGAGGGACTCAAAAAAAACCAGAAGCTAGATAATAATATGATAACACCTACAACCAAGGAAACTGATCATGACAGACCTATAGCTCCGAATGAAATTGTTAGTGAAGGGTGGATGACGCAGGCTGATTGGGATTATTGTAGCAATAAGGCGATGGAGTTATTTGAATTTGGACAAAAAACTGCACTTAAGAATGGATTGATATTGGTAGATACTAAATATGAAATGGGTAAAGACGCAGATGGCAATATTGTTTTAATTGACGAGATCCATACTCCAGACTCTAGCAGGTATTGGCTAGCCGATACATATAAAGATAGAATTGAAAGTGGAAACGAGCCTCAAAATATTGACAAAGAATTTCTCAGATTATGGTTTGTTGATAACTGTGATCCTTATAATGACAAAGAACTGCCGGATGCCCCTGAAGAGCTCGTCGTGGAACTGTCAAAGCGATACATATATTTATATGAAACTATAACGGGTAACGATTTTCCGTTCCCTGATGGTACTCCAATTAATGAAAGAATTAATAGCAACTTAAAGGAATTAATATGAAAGCTGTTTTAATTATGGGTTCAACATTTGATGAGCCTCACGCAAAAAAAATAACCGATAAATTAGATGAGTTTGAAATTTCATGGGAACAACATGCAGCGTCCGCACACAAACAACCATTAAAAGTATTAGAAATATTAAATAATAATAAGGAAGAAAAAGATATCGTTTATATTACTATTGCGGGTAGATCAAACGCGCTTTCTGGTTTTGTTGCGGCTAACTCCGAATTCCCAACTTTAGGTTGTCCACCATTTTCTGATAAAGCTGACATGTTAGTAAATATTCATTCTACACTTCAAATGCCAAGCAACACTCCCGTTCTAACAGTTATAGATCCCGGAAACTGCGCATTAGCTGTAAAACGAATATTTGGTGTATGATTAATTAAACAATAGGGTTTCCCGTGAAAGATTCAATTTCACCACTTGATGGTCGATATTCCTCGTATGTAGAAGAACTACTACCATATTTTAGCGAGAAAGCATTGATGCGCTATCGAGTGATGATTGAGGTCGAGTATTTAATTGCCCTTTCTAAAGAAAAATCTATCATCGGTTTATCTAGATTTACAAAAAAGCAAGAATCAGATTATCAAAAAATTTATTTAAACTTTAATAGCGCTTCAGCAGACAAGATTAAAAAAATTGAACATCAAACAAACCATGATGTAAAAGCCGTAGAATATTACATTAGAAGTAAAGTTAGTAAATCAGTTCATCCATGGATTCATTTTGCCCTCACCTCTGAAGATGTAAATAATCTTTCCTACACATTAATGTTGAAAGATGCCCTCAGTAAAATATATATACCCCAACTAAAATCATTGCAAAGTGCATTAAAACTGCTATCAAAGAAATACAACAGGTCAGCTATGCTCTCAATGACGCATGGTCAGGCTGCCACACCGACAACTTTTGGTAAAGAAATTAATGTGTTTACTAAAAGGATCGAAAGACAGGTGAATAGTATCAAAAAGCATAGATTTTTAGGTAAATTTGGTGGTGCAACTGGCACATGGTCATCACATATGGTTGCGTACCCTAAAGTAAATTGGTTACTATTTGCAAAAAATTATATTAAATCATTAGACCTTGATCCAAATATAGTAACTACACAAATTGAACCTCATGACTCTGTTGCAGAAAGCTATCATCAACTTGTTCGCGTTAATTCGATACTTATAGATCTTAGTAGAGACTTCTGGTATTATATATCCAGGGGTATTTTGGGACAAGAGAAAGTACAAGGTGAAGTTGGTTCATCTGCGATGCCTCACAAGATAAACCCTATTCAGTTTGAAAATGCTGAAGGAAATCTTGGTATTTCAAATACACTATTAAACCATCTTGCTACAAAGCTACCTATTTCAAGAATGCAAAGAGATCTAAGTGATTCAACTACTTTGCGCAATCAGGGCGTTGCATTAGGACATTCGCTATTAGCAATTAAAAATATTTCTAAAGGATTGAAAAGAGTAAAAGTCAATCAAGAACAAATGAATGTAGAGCTAGACAATCATTGGGAAGTTCTTGCTGAAGCTATTCAAACTGTTCTACGAAAATATGGAAAAAGTGATGGATATGAAAAACTTAAAGAACTAACTAGGGGACATAATATCAACAAGAAATCTTTTGTTAACTTTATTGAAAGTCTTGATATACCTGAAATGGAAAAGAAGAATCTTTTGACCCTAACTCCACATAAATATTTTGGCCTGGCATCCAAAATTTCGGGATTAAAATAAATGTGTGGAATTGTTGGTATTTATAAATCAAATAGCAAAAATGTATCTGCAGAAATATATGATGCCTTAATCCAAGTTCAACACCGCGGTCAAGACGCATCGGGTATTTCTACCTGGGACAAATCTAAAATGTTTTTACATAAAAATTTGGGACTTGTTAGCGAGGTTTTTAAAAGAGATAGTCTTCTAAAACTAAATGGAAATATTGGCATTGGCCACGTACGTTATCCAACTGCAGGCTGCGATGATGTTATAGAATCTCAACCATTCTATACAGCTAATCCTATTAGCATGTCGCTTGCTCATAACGGAACATTAATAAATAGCGCTCAAGTCAAATCAAGGCTTATTAAAACGCACTTTTGCCAATTTAATACCGATTCAGATTCTGAAGTCTTATTAAATCTTATTTCTTATGAAATATCAAAAATACAATTTAGAAAACTTAGTAAAATTCATGTTTTCAAAGCCTTAGAAAATGTTTATAAATCTATATCAGGTGGCTTTGCGGTTGTAATGATAATTGCTGGTGTGGGTATTGTAGCGTTTCGCGATCAACATGGTATACGACCAATTGTGCTTGGTAAAAATAATAATGACTACATGTTTGCATCTGAAAGCAGTGCGCTAACTGCGCTTGGATACAAATATTTACAAGATGTGAAGCCGGGCCAAGCCACAATAATAGATGAAAACGGTAATTTTTCGAAAAAACAGATTATTAAAAATAAAAATCATACACCGTGTTTATTCGAATATGTTTATTTCTCTAGACCTGATTCAACTATTGATTCAATCTCTGTTCATAAATCTAGACTTAGGATGGGAGATTATTTGGGAGAAAAAATTCTTAATGAACACCAATCATTAAAAATCGATGTTGTCATTCCTATTCCTGATACAAGCAGAACTTCAGCAATGCAGGTTGCTCATAAAGTTGGTGCAAAGTATCGAGAGGGTTTTATGAAAAACAGATATATCGGTAGGACATTTATTATGCCAGGTCAAACTGCTAGAAAAAAATCTGTTGCTCAAAAACTTAATCCAATTGAAATAGAGTTTAAAGGTAAAAACGTTCTCCTTGTTGATGACTCTATTGTGCGAGGCCATACTTCAAAAAAAATCATTCAAATGGTAAGAAAATGTGGAGCAAAGAAGGTATTTTTTGCTTCCGCTTCACCTCCGGTTCGATTTCAAAATGTTTACGGTATAGATATGCCAGCCACCAAAGAACTAATAGCACATAATAAATCTACAAAAGATATTAAAAATTACATTGGCGCAGATGAGCTCATTTATCAAAACTTAGAGGATTTAAAACGAGCTGCCCATGTTGGGAATCCACAAATTAAAAAGTTTGAAGATTCAGTATTCTCAGGTAATTATTGCACTGGAGATGTTACACAAAAATATCTGAAGTCTCTAGAAAATAGCCGAATAGATACCAAAAGAAATGGTTAGTTTACTTCTTAATGATGTATAAAATTATGGTGTTGGGTTCGGGTGCAAGAGAACATGCCATCACTAGAACTCTTTTTCAATCAAAATACAAGAAAGAGCTTTTTTGTATTGGCGGTAGTCATAATCCGGGAATTGTTAAGCTGTGTAAAGATTATACAGTAGGAGATTATAACGACCCAAATTTTGTTGTTAAATATGCTAAAGCGCATAAAATACAATTTGTCATAATAGGTCCAGAAAATCCACTTGAAGCAGGTATTACTAATGCATTATTAGAATCAAATATCAATGTTATAGGGCCAAGAAAAGAGCTGGCGTTAATTGAATCCTCAAAAACCTTTACAAGAGATCTTCAAAAAGAATTTAACATACCGGGCCAACCTAAATACCGTTCTTTTTCATCGCTTTCTGGAGTTGAAGAGTATTTTAATGAGCTCGAAAATAACTTCGTAATTAAATATGATGGTCTTGCTGGCGGCAAAGGCGTTAAAGTGTTTGGAGAACAAATAAATTCTATTGAAGATGGATTGTCATTTTGCGAAGACATAATTAAAAAGGGTGGTACATTCTTAATCGAAGAAAAATTTATTGGGGAAGAATTTTCTCTGATGAGTTTCTGTGATGGTTTAAATATTAAACACATGCCCGTAGTTCAAGATCACAAAAGAGCTTTTTCTGGTGATACAGGTCCTAATACTGGTGGAATGGGAACATATTCAGACGCAAATCATTCTCTACCTTTTTTAAATAATTCAGATATTGAAAGTGCAAAAAAAATTAATTCATTAACCTTAAAAGCTCTTAAATCAAAAACAGGTTTGGACTATAAAGGAATACTCTACGGTGGATTTATGGCTGTTAAGGGTGGTATCAAGTTGATTGAATACAATGCGCGTTTTGGTGATCCCGAAGCCATGAATGTTCTTTCAATATTAAAAACCGATCTTATAGATATATGTAACAATATAATATTAGGCACGCTGGATAAGTGTGAAGTTGAATTCTATAATAAAGCAACAGTATGTAAATATGCTGTTCCCGATGGATACCCTGATAATCCTATCAAAAATAAACCAATAAACATTGATGATATTACAGATTTAAATCATATTTATTTTGCATCCGTTGATTTCCAAAACGAAGGTTTAATTGAAACAGGAAGTCGTACCATTGCATCATTATCGATTAATGATTCTATATATGATGCTGAAAAAAATGCGGAACAATATATTTCAAGTGTAAGGGGTCCTCTTTTTCATAGATCAGATATTGGTACAAAAAAGGTCGTAGATAAAAAAATTATTCGCATGAAAGAACTACGATGTTGAGATTGGGAATTCTTGGTTCTACAAAAGGAACTGATTTGGAAGCCATTATTTCTGCTATTCAAAATAAATCACTAAATGCTGAAATAAGCGTGGTCGTATCCAATAAAGAAACTGCATTTTTATTAAAACGAGCTGAAAAAAACGATATTAAAAATACATTTATATCTGATCGTTCAATGGATCGAGAAAAATATGGCGATCTTCTTACGCAAGAGTTTAAAAAAAATAGTGTTAATATCGTGTTACTGATTGGATTTATGAAAATTCTATCTAAATCTTTTTGCAATGAATGGAAGAATAAAATATTAAATGTTCATCCATCTTTATTACCAAAGTATGCAGGTGGTATTAATAATAATGTACATAAAGAAGTCCTTAGGTGCGGCGATAAAGAGACTGGCTGTACGATTCATTATGTAACAGCTGAAGTTGATTCAGGGCCAATCTTGGTTCAGAAAAAATGCAAAGTTTTACCAGGAGATACTATTGAATCTTTAAAGCGTAGGGTTCAGGTACTCGAAGGAAAAGCATTCATTGAAGCACTACAACTAATTGAGAATAAAAATTATGCTTAATGATATAACAATTAATGATAAACCGATAAAAATTAATAGAGCTCTGATTTCTGTTTATGACAAAACAAATGTTGAGAAACTTGCTCAAACTTTAATTAAAAAAGACTGCGAAATACTCTCTACTGGCGGTACCTCAGAGTTCTTAAAAAAACACAGTATACCAGTAAAAGAGCTTAATGACTTTACAGGTTTTCCAGAAATTATGAATGGAAGAGTAAAAACACTTAATCCAAAAGTAGCTGGTGGTATATTAGGTTTACGAGATATTCATGATTCTGAAATCAAGAATAATAATATTCAAATGATTGACCTTATAGTTTGCAATTTATATCCATTTGCCGAAACTATCTCACAAGCAAACTGTTCACTAGCAATGGCTCTTGAAAATATTGATATTGGTGGTCCTACTATGATTAGATCTGCAGCTAAAAATATAGGGTGGACTTGTGTAATTGTTGACCCAAAAGATTACTCTGAATTATCCCATCAATTAGATGGTGGAACTTTATCGTTTGAATTTAGAACTAAAATGTCTAGAAAAGCTTTTTCGGTAACTGCTGAATATGAGTCTACAATAGATAAATATCTTTCTGGTGATCTCTTGCCAGATAAGCTCAATTTAACCTACACTAAATTCCAAGATTTGCGCTATGGAGAAAATCCGCAACAGAAATCATCGGTATACATCGATAATTCATCATCGTTGGGAATATTGAATTCACAGATACATCAAGGTAAAGAATTATCTTATAATAATATTATGGATGCTGATGCTGCGGTGTCTTGTCTTGCAGAGTTTAACGATCCCGCCTGTGTTGTAATTAAGCATGCAAATCCTTGCGGTTCTGCAATTAGTAATGATATTGACAAAGCTTTCAAAATGGGAATTGAAGCTGACAAGCTGTCTGCATTTGGTGGAATAGTAGCGTTAAATAGGGAATGCAGTACCAGTATAGCGAATTATTTAAAAGAATTTTTTATTGAAATTTTAATTGCGCCATCATTTGATAAATCTGCACTTAATATTCTTGGTGTTAAAAAAAATCTCCGCATCATTCAACTAAAAAATATTGAAAATTTCAAATCTGCGGTATCTCTTAGAAATATTCATGGAGGTTTATTGGTTCAAGAAGAGGATAGTATTGTTATAAATCCTAATCTATTGAAATGCGTTACACAAAAAAATGTTAATAATAATTTATTCAAAACTATATCATTTGGATGGTCTGTATTGAAATATGTTAAATCCAACGCAATTTTAGTAGCTAAAGATTGTACTACTCTTGCTATTGGAGCAGGTCAAGTTAGTAGGGTTGACTCTGTTGATATTGCAATAAATAAATTGAAGGGAAATGTTGAAAACGCAGTTTTATTTTCTGATGCATTTTTCCCATTTAGAGACAGTATTGATAAAATTGCCAAGTCTGGAATTAAAACTATTGTTCAGCCTGGTGGATCAATAAAAGATGATGAAGTTGTTGATGCATGCAATGAGCACGGTATTGCTATGCTATTTACAGGGTCACGTTGTTTTAAGCATTAATATTGTGGTACTTTTTGATCAATTTCGACTGACCACTGATTAATTCCCCCTATTAAGTTTTTAGAATTATATCCGTTTTCACTTAAATAATGACATACCCTTGCGGATCTAACCCCGCTATGACACATAACTACAACTAATTCTTCTTTTTTTAATTCTTTAATTCTTTCAACGATTTGTCCCATGGGAATATGCGTATTTGGTTTTATGTGTGCTATTTGCAACTCTTCATTCTCTCTAACATCTAAAAGAGTAAACGGTGTCTTGTTTTCAAATAAATTTTTCAACTCTTGAACACTAATTGTTTTCAAAATTCCTCCAATCTATAGCTTCGTTATTATTTCATCTAATATTAAATTTACTATAGTTGAATAGAATTTTATAAATGGTTTTAATCATATCAATAGTCGCATTTTTAGTTGTTACATTTTTGTTTGTTTTAGATACAGCCAAAGATCAGTCAACCAATAGTGAGGTTTCAACCTACCTTTCACCTTTTGAATCTGAAACTTTTGTACGCCATAATTATTCAGCCTCAATAGATACCGTTTGGAATGCTGTTGCTAATCTTTCTAGCTATAATTATTGGTTTCCTGGTATTATACGAATTCTTCCTGTCGTAGATACAGATAGATATGTTCATAGGTATTCTTTTGACCAGTACAATTTTGCTCCCGGCTCACTGCTCAGTATTAAAAATAAGGGACCATATCCTTCTGGCAAAGGAATGATAGCCTCAGCTATACCTAATAAAAGACTTGAAATGATACTTCAATACAACCCACTTCATAAAGAGTTTATAACATTTGATTTAGAGGCACATTCCGATGGAACCTCCCTATCACTGAGAAGAAAAAGTTATGGACCATTTTCATTTTTAAGTGTTTGGGGCTTTGATTCTAAAAAGTCAAAGACTCTTAATAATTTAGGCTACCTTATACCTGAAGCTGATTTAAGTGTACAAGAAACTGAGGAAAAATCCTCATCGGCTGATACTACCAATAATCTTTTTGAAGACAGAAATCAAATGGCTGCATATTTAGTCAACAAAGCACTTGACGGAGACGCCAATATAATTAAATCTACATCTGATGTATTTTCTAGGGGGAAGGCAAAAGCTTTACTTATAAAAATTAATAAAGGTACTGCTGAAAG
>CENZ01204246.1_pt1 | contig 41486 bp, 40 predicted proteins | sample 361341 | NCBI WGS metagenome assembly CENZ01 (sample SAMEA2619782, study PRJEB7988) | marine metagenome | biome: marine biome (ENVO:00000447); feature: deep chlorophyll maximum layer (ENVO:xxxxxxxx); material: "saline water (ENVO:00002010), including plankton (ENVO:xxxxxxxx)" | depth 50 m
AAATATGTTGAAAGATTAGAAGAATCTTATGACACAGAAGAAATGTCAAAAATTGATCCTGAGCCAAAATTAATAATTAAAGATCTTGAAAATTTCTTAAAAGAATCTAGAGAAAATCAAAATTGAAATCCATAGATAAACTTTTAAATTCAAATACTTCAGAAATTGGTTTTAATAAACAAAACTATAAAGGAGTAACGAAACTTAATATTTTAGGGTTAACTAGTTCTCAAATCAATGAAAATAAATTTGAATGCAGCTCATATATATTATCTGATATTGAAAAAAAATCTTCTAAAAGTAAAGGTAAATATATAAACGTTAATGACACAAATAAATCTATAGAAAATTTTGATTTTATTATTCTTCAAAATACAAATGAAACTAAAATCAATCTGTTAAGTTATGAAAAGCCTGTTGGGATGCAAATAAATCATGATACTGTTTTGACTGAACTAAGATTATCTACTTTAGATTCATTTGATTTCGATTTATACATATACAAAATAAATAATAATTTAATTTTTAATTTTGAAGAAGTCTTAAAAATGAAAGATATACTAAATTCAATAAGATCAAATTGGTTCATTTTTTTAGATGAAAATAATCTTTCTCAAGAAGAAATTCAATATATATATGACTTAGGATTTGTGGGAATAGTTCTTGATTTAGACAAACTTAGTTTAAAAGATTTCAATAAAATTAAAACAAATATAAAAAAAATAGAAGAAAAGAAAAATGGGAAAATTTGATAATAAAAATATATCAATATATGGATTAGGAAATATTGGTTACAATATTGGCAAAAAACTAATTGAAAAAAATAATAATATTAACGTTCAAGGTTTTGATATTACTAAAGAAAAATCTACTATAGCTAATGAATCTAATGCAATAACTAAAGAAATGAAAAGTTATATTGATTCCATAGAAGATTGTGACATTCTAATTATTTCTACACCAACTTCATCTACTTACGAGATTTTTGAATCTCTTAGTGGAATTATATCTAATAAAACAATAATTTTTGATATTTGCTCATCAAAAAGAGCAATCAGTGAATGGTCATATGACCTATTACCAGATAACGAAATTATTGGTCTTTACCCATTTATAAATCATGATTCTATATTGAATAATAATTGGGGTTTAGTTTCATATAGAAATACAAAAGATAATGTTACAAATATGGCTAATACATTTGTACAAGAGATGGAAGGTTTAGTTATAAATATTGATATTACAGAACATGATAGTTTTGTAGCACTTACAGAAACAATGCCAATGATATTATCCTCTAATCTTCTTAATCTATCAAATAGTAACTCCTCCTGGAAAGAGGTTTATAAATATTTTAATAATGATGATTTTAAATTATTCTCAAGCTCTCTTGATAATGATCCTATTAAAATATTTTCATCAATATCTACAAATAATGATTTACTTCTTGAATGGATAAAACTTTATATAAGTGAATTAGTAAAATTACAAAAATTACTTGAAAATAACTTAGAAAAAGATATTGCAGATTTAGTCAATAAAACATGGGAAGATCGATTGAAAATAACCAATAATATCGATCCTAGTATTGATACTGGAGAAAATATTATCCCTTCTTCATCTGAGAATATGCTCTCCTTATTTATTGGGTCTAGAGCCGCTAGATTTTTTACAAAATCAAAAGAAATAGATAAAGATAAGTATGGATTTGAAAAAAGGATTTAATTTATGGAATTTTCTCTTTCAAGTAAAAAGAGCTTAAGAGGCGATATTCTAATTCCTCCAGATAAATCTTTGTCTCATAGAGCTGTTATGTTTAACTCTTTAGCAGAAGGTGATGCAAAAATATCTAATTTTCTAATGGGAGAAGATTGTCTCTCAACTATTTCAGTCCTTAAAGAATTGGGAGTAAAAATTAAAGTTAGTGGGAGCGATGTTTTCACTTATGGAAAAGGAATCAACTCTTTATCGCAACCAACTAAAGTTTTAGATGTTGGAAATTCAGGAACAACTATAAGACTAATGTCAGGGATTCTTGCAGGTAGAGATTTTGAAAGTACTCTTGATGGAGATTCCTCAATTAGAAAACGTCCCATGAATAGAATAATTGAACCATTAAACAAGATGGGTGCTAAAATATCAGCTAATAATAATAACGAAAATGCGCCTATAAAATTTAATGGAGGTAGTCTTGACACCTTAAATTATGATTTACCTGTAGCAAGTGCTCAATTAAAAAGCTCATTGATTTTAGCTGGGCTAAGATCCAAAAATGGCATAATTATTAGAGAAAAGGCTACTTCTAGAGATCATACTGAAAGGCTTCTTTCAAATATGGGTGCTGATATTATTACGAAAGGATTAGAAATCTCAGTTAATCCTTCAAATATTGAATCTAGAGATATTACTGTACCTGGAGATATTTCTAGTGCTTCTTTTTGGCTTGTTGCAGCATGTATTCATGATAATGCAGAACTAACTATAAGAAACGTAGGAATAAATGAAACTAGGTCTGGAATAATTAGTGTTCTAAAGAGAATGGGAGCACATATAGAATTTTCGAATAAGAAAGATTATTCTGGTGAACCTGCTTGTGATATATATGTCAAAAGCTCTAAATTAAAAGCTACAGAAATTTCGGGTAGCGAAATTCCTTTGCTGATCGATGAAATACCCATAATAGCTCTTGCTGCTGTTTATGCAGAAGGAGAAACTAAAATTATAGACGCAGAAGAATTAAGGTATAAAGAATCTGACAGAATTTCACTTACTGTAAATTGGATGAAAAAAGCAGGGGCAGTAGTTGAGGAATTAAGAGATGGAATTATTATAACAGGTAACAATAACCTTTCTGGAGGTACATTTTCATCTCATGGCGATCATAGATTAGCAATGACTCTTGGGATTGCAAGTCTTGTTTCAAAGAAAAAAATTACAGTTAAGAATCCTGAGGCTTCAAATGTATCTTATCCTGGTTTTTGGGATTATTTAAATGATTTAGGTGATTGATTTGTCTGCAAATTTTCCAAAGATATTCTTGATTTCTGGCCCATCTGGAGTTGGAAAAGATACCATTATTGCTGAATTGAGAAAAATTTATTTTGATTTTCATTTTGTTGTAACTGCTGTTACTAGAAAGAAAAGATCTGATGAAAAAGAGGGAGTAAATCATTTCTTTATTTCTACAAATAAATTTAAATCAATGATAGAAAATAATCAACTAATCGAATGGTCAAAAGTTTATGATAATTTTTACGGTGTCCCAAAATCTCAAATTGAAACTCCAATAACTCAAGGGAAATCTGTTTTTATAAGAGTTGATGTTCAGGGTGCAGAAAAAATAAAAAAAATAATGCCTGAAATAGTTTTGATTTTTATAAAACCTGAAAATTTAGAATACATTAGATCACATTTAGATATAAGAGGTGAAAACTCTGAAGATGAAATTAAAAAAAGAATAGAAGCTGCAAAAAAAGAAATATTATTAGCAAAAAACTTTGATTATGTTATAACAAATCAAGAGGGTAATATTAAGTATGTAATTGATGCTGTAAAAGATATAATTAAGAAAAATTTATAAAATTATGAAACTAAGAAAAATATTAATATCTCCCCAAGAATTTAAGGAAAGCTTAACTGGTCTTCAAGTTGCAGAGGCTATTCAAGAAGGTATAAAAAATGTTGATGATAAGATTGAAACAATTTTAGTACCAGTAGCTGATGGAGGAGATGGAACTTTACAAACAATGGTAGATGTAACAGATGGTGAAGTTATCAATGAATCTGTTTCTGATCCCTTAGGAAGGAAAATAAACTCTGTATGGGGTAAATTGGGTGACGGCAATGGAGCTGTTATTGAAATGGCTAAAGCTTCTGGCTTAGCTTTATTAAGTGATAATGAAAAATCTGCTATGTTAACCTCAACATACGGAACAGGTGAACTATTTAAATGTGCTCTAGATAAAGGCATTACCAATTTTGTTATTGGAATAGGAGGAAGCGCTACTAATGATGGTGGAGCTGGTTTTGTTTCTGCACTAGGGGCCAAGCTTCTTGATAAAAATAATAATGAAGTAGAACCATGTGGAAAAAATCTTTCAGAAATTATAAAAATTGATATGACTGAGTTTGATAAAAGAATTTTGAATACTTCAGTTAGAGTTGCTTGTGATGTAACAAATCCACTATGTGGAAATGAAGGTGCGTCAGCAATTTTTGGTCCTCAAAAAGGTGCAACTCCAACAGAAGTATCTCTTCTAGATAATAATTTATTACATTGGTCAAAATTAATTAAGGATCAATTAGGAAAAAATATTTTAAATATACCTGGTGCTGGAGCTGCAGGAGGATTAGGTGCTGGTTTGATGGCTTTTACTAATGCAGAATTATCAATTGGAGCAAATATTGTTCTTGAAGCATTAGAATATGAAAATAATTTTAAGGATGTAGATTTAGTTATTGTAGGTGAGGGTAGAACAGATAAATCTACTCAATTTAATAAATCTCCAGTAGCAGTATCCATGAGGGCAAAAAAGAAAGGAATCCCTGTACTTTGTCTTTCAGGTTCTTTAGGAGAAGGATATACTGATTCAAGAGATTTAGGTATTACAACATTTTTTAGTATTGTTTCTGGTCCTACAGATTTAAAATACGCAATAGATAATGCTTACGATTTAATAGTTCAATCAACTGAAGAAATTATAAGATCAGTTTTAATATAGGAGAGGATATGTTAAAAGAAAATATTGACTTAGTAATAATTGGAGGAGGTATTATTGGCTTAGCTACAGCCAATGAAATTCTTCGAACAAAAAAAAATATTAATATAGTTGTTCTAGAAAAGAGTTCATCAGTAGCTTCTCAGCAATCAGGCCATAATTCAGGTGTAATTCATTCAGGGATTTATTATAAACCAGGTTCTTATAAAGCACAGTTTTGCGTAGAAGGACGAAAAACTATGACTGAGTTTTGTGAAGAAAATGAAATACCTATTTGGACTTGTGGAAAGTTAATAGTTGCAACTAAAGAATCCGATCTAGACAAAATAGATAATCTTTATGAAAGAGGAACTGAAAATAAAGTTGAAGGTTTAAAAGTTGTTTCTCAAGATGAAATGAAAGAAATTGAACCTCATGTTCGTGCATTAAAGGCTCTACATGCTCCAAAGACAGGAATAGTTGATTATATAAAAGTTACAGAAGTTTATGCAGATCAGTTTAGACATAATGGTGGTGAAATATTCTTAGATACTGAAGTGATTGGATCAGAAGAATCAAATGGAAAATTAGTTATAAATACAAATAGAGGTGATATAGAAACAAAAAAGGTAATAAATTGCGCTGGTCTTCATTCAGATAGAATTGCCAAAATGTTTGGATTAAGAACAGACTTAAAAATAATCCCTTTTAGAGGTGAATACTACACACTTAAAAAATCAAAAGAATATCTTGTAAAAGGACTTATTTATCCTGTTCCTAATCCTGAGTTACCATTTTTAGGTGTGCATTTTACTCAAACAATGAAGGGTTTTGTAGAAGCTGGACCTAATGCTGTTTTAGCAACTAAACGAGAAGGATATAGAAAAAGAGATATTTCTATAAAAGATTCACTGGAGATATTTACATATAAAGGTTTTTGGAATTTATTAAAAAATGATTGGAAAACAGGTATTTGGGAAATAAATAGATCTCTTAGGAAATCTGTTTTCGTAAAGAGTCTAAGAGAACTAATTCCAGAGGTTAATGGTTCTGATCTAGATGTTGGTGGTTCGGGTGTAAGAGCTCAAGCAGTAGCACCAGACGGTTCATTAATTGATGATTTTAAGATAGAGGGCTCAGATAATGCAATACACGTATTAAATGCTCCTTCTCCAGGTGCAACATCTTCTCTTGTAATTGGTAAATATATAAGTAACCTTGCTGTTAAAGAATTAGGTATCTAACTATTCAACAAAAAATGAGTCTACTAAAAAGATTAATGGTACAGACAAAATAAAAAATAATATTAATCCAAAAAGTCCATTAACTGAAGCACCTACTACTCCTGCAAATAGTATTACTAACACTAAAGCTGGGTAAGATATCATGTCATTCTTTAAATTCATAGTTCTCCTTGGCAGTAGAGAGAGTAAGCATAGTTTTGAAGACTAGATAATTCACCAGAATATTCTCAGTCTACAATTATTTACTATCTATACTACTGAATTAAGTTTTTCTTCAAAATGTTGTTTTCCAACTGCTCCAATTATTTGATCTACAGGTTTACCATCTTTAAAAATTACATTCATGGGTATTGATCTTACAAAATACTTTACAGAAAGATTAGGGTTACTATCTACATCAACCTTAGCAAATAAAACTTTACCATCATAGTCTTCAGCAAGCTGATCTAATGTAGGTGCTATCATTTTACATGGCCCGCACCAATCTGCCCAAAAGTCTACCATAACTGGTATATCCGAGTTTTCTACTAATTGTTCAAAATCAGATTCAGTTACATTTATAGGCTTTGACATATTTTCCTCTTTATTTCTTAATTGTTATTTTTTTACATTCCAGTATAGGGACTGATGATGAGAAATCAGGATTATTACTTGATTCTAAATCTGTCACCATTCTTCCAAAATAATCAGTTGAAGTTATTATTCCTTCAATTTCTCCATCAGCAATAAACTCAGAAGTTATAATTTCATTACCATTTTCATCTTCTAATGTTATTCTTGATGAATTGCTTAAATTGTACTCTGATACATCATTAGGATGCAATCTTAATTTCATAGAAGTTTTTATTTTGTTCATTTCATCTTCAGTTTCTACTGTTATTTCTTCTGGTCTATTCAATATTCTTCCAGGGGAATAATATAGAGAATTATTTTCAATTTGATCTATTTTAGATTCAGTAAACTTTAAGTTTTTTAATAATGGACTTTTAGTTATATTTATATTGTCATCTGATATTTTTGATATAAAAGAGTTCTTAGAATTCTCTATATCAAATAATTTATTTTCATAAATTTTTTGACAAATTTCCCAAATAGATAATAAATTTATACTTGCAGGCTTTATCATATTTGGAGCCTTTTTTATTTTTCCAGCTAAATTAATTACTGTTGATTCTTGCTCAGCATAAGTTTTGGTTGGAACAATAAAATCAGAGATATCAAAAAGATTATTCTTTAAGTGATTTGCATAAACTAATACATCAAGGTTTTTAGATATTACATCTAAGCTATTTTCAAAAGTTATATCTAAGTTGATCCCATCACCAAAAATAATTAATGCTTTTATTGTTTTATCTTTAATCTTTTTTACAATTTCTTTCGTTGTAGAAAAAGGTTGTTTATTTGATTCAAATATTTCATAAAAAGAGGCAGATCCAATTCCATTAAAGGTTGGATATAATCCTTTTCCTTCACCTTCTAAGTTATCAGTGATTACCGCTAAATTATATATAGCGTCTATATAATTTTCTGTATCTGAATCATTTATAGTATCTTGACCAAAGGTAAAAGATGTTTTTTTTGATTTTGATATTAATTCAGCCGCTTTATATAGTTGATCTTGTGGCACTTTAGTTATTGCAGATATTTTGATTGGATCAAAATTCCACATAAATTTTTTGAATTTATCTAATTCGTCTAAATTTAAATCTTTATTCTCTAGATTTTGATCGAAAATTATTTTACTAATTGTATTAATTACTAACCCTTCAGTACCTGGAAAAGGTTTTATCCAAAGTTTCGCGTATCTTGTTAAATCAATTTCTCTAGGATCTATAACAATTAAGTCAGAATTCTCTTTAGATGCTTTTTTTATTGGCAAGGAGATTAAGTTATTATCTTCAGTTATATTTGATGATATTACTACATTGCACATAGATTTCTCTAAATTCCATATGTTTGATGAGGAAGATAAATATCCCAATCTATTTGTTAATGATTTATAGTAAGAGATGTTATTTAGATAAGCACTAGAAACATATTTTGTGTTTACTTTCTTTGAAAGGTTAAAGATTCCAATATTGTCTTCTACGGAAGATCTAGGAGAAGCTATTATAGCAATTTCATTTGAATTATATTTAGATAATTTAGAATTAAGTTCTGTAAATAGACTATCGTTATCTACTGAATTTTGCTTGTATACATCTTTGATATAAGATTTCTTTATTCTTGAAGTAGAGTTTGGATAATCATATCCAAATTTTCCTTTATAGCAAAGTTGGCCTCGAGTTGCTTCAGAAGATAAGTCTCCTTTAAATCTAATCAGTTTATCTGATTTATTAACTTCTACTAATGCATCACATCCACCAGCACAATTAAAGCAAGTTGCATTATATTCTTTATCTGCTTTTTCCCACTTATAATCTCTTTCTACTAAAGCTCCAGTTGGACAGACATCAATACATGCACCACAAAATTCACAACCTGATTCAAGCAAGGAAGTTCCATTAGATGTTCCAACTAAAGAAACACCTGATCTAGAAACTAAAGTTAATGCTGAATCAATTCTGATTTCATCGCATACTCTAACACATCTAGCACAAACTATACATAAATTATAATCTCTATCATAAAAAGGATCATCTACATGAATTGGAAGATCTCTTCTATTGTAATTTAGAGGGATTGTCATATCTAATTGTACAAATCTAGCTGTATCTTTTAATTCACATCTTTCATTTTTAGGACATATAGTGCACCTATCAGTAACTGCTACGTGTCTTTGACAAATATCTTGTGGCCCACACAGTTCAATTCTGTGGCAAGTAAGACATCCATGAGGATGTTCACTCATCAATAATTCAACAACTCCTTTTCTTAAGTCATTGACTGAATCATTGTCGCTTTGTACTTTCATGGCATCTCCCGCAGGAGTAGTGCAAGAAGCCACGGTCATAGTCCTACCATTAGGCATCTCAACCTCTACTAAACATGCTCTACACGCTCCATATGGTTTCATGCTTGGATAGTAGCATAGATACGGAATATAAATATCATTATCCATCGCTACCTGCAAGATAGTTTGCCCATTCTTAATATCTAGGTCTTTTCCATTTATATTTATTTTTTGTTCGTCAGCCAATTTTTACTCCGAGGAATTTGGTCTAGTTCTAGTTGGTGTAAGCATACTTTCTAATGGTTCTATTTTATTATTTATTGAATCTGTTATTTCGCTTTCAAAATATTTCAATGATGAAGATATTGGATTATAACCTAATTGACCATGCCCACACAAAGAACCAATTTTCATACTATTTCCAATACGTTCTAGTAATTGTAAATCATTTGGATTACTTTTTGAGTCTGCTAATCTTTGAAGTACATCATACATATGAGTATTTCCCAGTCTACATGGGAAACATTTACCACAAGATTCAAATTGATTAAATGCTACTAGATTTCTAATTAGATCAACAACAGAAACTGTCTCATCGCAGACTATGATACCTCCAGAACCTAATATTGCTCCTGATTGTGCCATTTCATCAAAATCAATTTTTGTTGAAAATGCCTCTTTACCCAGGACTCCTCCTAAGGGGCCCCCTGTTTGAAGCATTTTTATGCTTTTATTTGAATTGGAACCTCCTCCAACTTCATCTAATACTTCTTCTATAGTCATTCCCATTGGAACTTCATACATTCCAGGTCTATTTATATGACCTGACAAACATACTATTGCAGTTCCACTAGACTTTTCAGTTCCAGTTGATTTAAACCATTCAGATCCATTTTTTATAATTTGAGGAACATAAGAAATTGTTTTTACGTTATTGATATTTGTAGGTTTTTTCCATAATCCTGAAGCAGCAGGAAAGGGAGGCTTAAATCTAGGAGTAGATCTTTTACCTTCAATAGCTTCCATTAAAGCAGTTTCTTCTCCTGCAACATAAGAATCTCCTGTCAAAGAAACTTCCATATCAAAAGAAAAGTTAGATCCTAGTATGTTTTTACCTAGTAGTCCATTTTCATACGCTTCTGAAATAGCCCTTTCGATTGCTTTAATAGGTATCTCGTGTCCTTGTCTTATGAAAACATAGGATTTATTTGAGTTAGTGGCATAACCATTTAGTATCAGTCCTTCTACAAGTGTGTGAGGATCTGTTTCTAATATTCCTTTATCGTTATATGCACCAGGATCACCTTCTTCACAGTTACAAAGTACATACTTGATAGGTGCTTTATTAGGAGCTAAGAAACTCCATTTTACACCTGTAGGGAATGCTGCTCCTCCTCTGCCTCTTAATCCAGAATTTTTCACTTCTTCTACAACATCTTCTGGAGACATTTCAAACAATGCTTTATTCAAAGCAGAATATCCACCAGTTGAAATATATTGCAAAATATTTCCTGGAGTTATTTCACCAAAATTTCTAGTTGCTATGCGTAATTGTTTTGAAAACTGAGGGAGATCATTAATATTTGGGATAGTAGCATCAATATTACGGGGAGATTCATAAGCAAAAGCATTATCCTTGAGGATATCATTTGAATTTGAGTAATGATCAAATATTTTTTTACTTATTTGTTCATCAACATTTGCATAAAATATTTTATCACTATTTGGTAAAGCTACTACAATAAGAGGTTCTAAGTACATTAGACCCATTGATCCAACTTCAATAACATTTATTTTTTTGTTTTTTTGTGAGCTGAGAAATGAAAAAATTTCATCGGCACCTACAGCTTGTCCTGAAGTTCCAGTTTGTACTTTAATTACAACCTTATCTTTATATAAATCATCTATATGATCGGTTGCTAATTTTTCTAATTTTTTATACTCTTCTGTCATATACTATTTCTTCAATTTTTCTATTATATTGGTAACTTTTGATTTATTTAATTTTCCATACATTTTGTGATCTATAGCGAAAACTGGACTTTGAGCACATGCTCCTAAGCAAGTTGAATAGCGTAGAGTAACTTTATTATCCCTAGATTCCCCTTCACCTTTTATATCTAATTCATCATGAGCTTGACGTATTAATTTTTGCGCTCCATTAATATGACAACTTGGTCCCCAGCAAACATCTAAAGTTTTTTCTCCAGGAGGTGTAAATCTAAAATTAGTATAAAATGATGCAACACTCCAAACGTCATTAATTGTTACTTTACAATGAATTGAAATTTCTTCAACAGCTTCATCTGGAATATAGTGAAGACTGTCTTGCACTGCCAAAAGTGAAGATAATACTGTAACAGTTTTTCTTTTTTGATTAGAAATAGAATCTTTAATAATATTTCTTAATTTTTCAGAACTTTGCTTTTCTGACAAATTTTCTCCTGATTTATAAATTTAATTTTATCAATTCAAATTTCAGCTAACAAGATATTATGTTATAAAATACGTATTATTTCTTTCCTAATGATTTAGCTATTTTCATATCTTCACTAACATCTCTTTGAATGGTAGGACTTACAATTAAATCTTGAACAATAGTTCTTTGTGGCATTCTCATACATAATAATATGGTTTCTGCGATGTCTTCAGGCATCATCATTGTAGATCTTGCCTTTGAATCTGGAGGCAAAGGTCTATTATCTAATATAGGCGTATCTACTTCAGCAGGATAAATAGTGCAGGTTCTAATATTGTGTTCACGCAATTCTTGTCTCATTGCTGTCATCATAGCCGCTACAGCAGCTTTTGCAGATGAGTATGGAACTCCTCCCATTAAACCTGGATTTACAGCTGCCATAGAAGATACTGTAACAATAGTACCTTCTCCATTTTCTATCATGTTAGGGATTATAGCCTGAGATAGTCTATAAACACCTTCTACATTAACATTGAAAACTGATTGCCAATCATCTTTTTCTACATATCTAATAGCTCTTACTTTGCTACTATGGCCAGCGTTATTTACTAAGTATTGAATACTTCCAAATTCTTTTAATGCTTCTTTAGCTACGTTAGCTGCTGCATCACCATCTTCAAGGTCAGCAGAAATATAAGCACCCTTCCCCCCGGCTTCTTCAATTTCTTTAACTGATTCTTGTAGTAAATTTTCTCTTCTACCAACAATAAATACGTTCGCACCTAATTCACCTAGCATTCTTGCAGTTATTCTGCCAATACCAGATCCAGCTCCAGTTAATATTACTGATTTATTTTTTAATGATTCCATTTTTTCCCCCATTCTTAAGATAGAAAACTATATGTATATTATTCACTATAAAAACTACTTATCAATACTAACTATCAAAATATTTAATATTTGTTAGTTATTTTGAATCAACTTTGTGATTTTTTCAGCTATAGCCACTGAATAATTTGTACCGCGGTCTTCAGGATAAATCTGTGCTGTATTAGCGCTATAAAGACCTTGTAAAGGTAATTTTAATGGGATTTTGATAGAGGAGTAATTGACAGGAAAAATTGGTTGAGCATAGTTAATCTTATTAAATCTATAATCTTTTATCCAATTAGTTGAAAATTTATTATTTATTTTTTTTAAATAAGGTAAATATAGATCTAGTAATTCTTTGTAATCTAATTCTAGAAGACTATTATCATTTTCTACATAATTTGTTATGTACAAAATATTATTATCAGCATAGAAAGACTTTGGAATCAGATTTGTATGTTCTATTAATCCTAAAAAGGGAAATTCATTATCAGCTATTGATAACCAATAATAATTTGTTACCTTTTCATTAAGAATTAATATCATTACAATTGCTGACATATAATCAACTTTACTCATAGAGTCTTTTAGAGGATCACTTATATGCGTTAATTTATCTAAAACATTATATGGCACAGTAGAAATCACTATGTCGAATTTTATATTTTCGGTAACTGAATCAGCATCTTGGACATTAATAGAATCAATTTTATTAGATTTGGAAATTATTTTTGTAACTTTTTTATTGAAAAATATCTGTCCTTTATTTTCTTTAATTGATCTTTCTAAATTTGATATTAAGTTTGAAAATGAATTATTTGGATAACACAAAACTTCCTGTAGTTTATAATTTCTAGATGAGACTCTAGTTTGAACTTTAGACCAAAACCAAGGCATTGGTATTTTGTCATAGTATCTGCCAAATTTACCTTTTAATAAGGGTTTGAATATTATTTCGAAAGTTTTGTTGCTCACTTTTTTAGAAAGCCATGAATAGGCTGTTTCATTTTCTAATTTTTTCCAATTAGTAAGAAGTTTTAATCTTATTGAAACTATGAATAGCTTTACTCTTTCAGAAAATGGAATCAAGGATAACTTTAGTAAATCTACAGGTGAGCTAGTTTTCCAAATTTTATTTTCAGCATAAGTTGCTACAGATGATTTATACCATGTTAATTCATCACTTATTCCCAATTCTTTATATAATTTCAATATAGATTTATCTGTAGCAAATAAATGATGATATGCTTTTTCTATTTCAAAATTATCAATCTTAATGGTTGAAGCTTGTCCTCCAGAAAAAGATGCAGATTCAAAAATTGAAACCTTATGTCCCAATTTGGATAATTTGTGTCCAGCGGCTAATCCAGTAATTCCTGCACCTATAATACATATATTCATATTAATTTTTTGATGATATTTTTTCTAATGATAATATTATAAATCCAAGAATTGAAATTGGAATAAATAAAACTAAATGAACAATAATTATTACAGTTGCTCCTAAAGATGAAGATATACCCATAGCTAGAAAAGCTAAAGTCCCAAAAAATTCAAAATTACCTATATTCCCAGGTAAAGATGGAATTATCCCTGACAAGTTTGTAATAGAACAAACAATTAGAATTATTGAAAACAAATAAAAATTTGAAAGATTAGTAATAAAATAATCTGCAACTATAAAATATACAAAACTTTCAATAATCCAAATTGATAGAGAAAGAATGACTATAGCAAAGTATTTTTTATAAGATTTACATTCGATGAAAAATGCAAGTAAATCATTAAATAAATTAATGAGACTTTTTAATAAATTTTCAAATATTTTGAATCGTTTCAATATTAAAAAAAATAATATAAATACTATTAAAATAATTAGGATTAGGAGAAATGTATTCTGAAGTTGAAACAATCTAAGATCAAATTCTTCTATGAATGGGAATGCAATAATTAAGATTATAACTAATGAAATTACATCAAATAACCTTTCAGTAAAAATAGTTGAAAGTACTCTAAAAAATTTATTTTTTTCTTTTTTTATAATCCTATTAACTCTATATAATTCACCAATTCGAAACGGCAATAAATTATTAGCCATATAACCTATTATTGTTTCATTTAGCATATTGAATTTATAAGAAGTAAACAAATGAGAATAAATTATTTTCCATCTAATATATCTCAAAATAACTGAAGTAAAATAAATCATTGATGATAGAAATAATACAGAAAATGAAACTTTAGAGATATTTTCAAATATTAGACTAAAATCATTAACAATCTTATAAATTCCAAATATAAATAAAGCTGAAAATATTAAAGGGAGGATATTATTTATTTTTATTATTTTATTCAATAGATTCAAAATTCTTAGATTTTAGAAGTATGAAATTAGTTGCACCTTTTTTAGATTTAAACTTTCTATCTAAGTAATATTCAGAAATAGATATTCTATTTTTATTATCAAAAATAATCATTGCAAAATCTTTTATAGTTTTATCTCTATATATATTTTCAGGAAACCATTCTCTATGTGGTATTGTTCTTTTGATATTATAGTCAGAAAGAAATTCGGTTGATAATTGTCCTATGTTTTTTGAATTTATCAATAAATAATCATAATCATGATCTGATACTTGCATATTATCTATCCAAATGACATTCTGATATTCCCTGAGATACCACATCCATGGCCAGGCGAATCCATCCAAAGTATCAATTCCAACTACTAAGTCATCTTTAATCATATAAGAATCTACTATTTCATTATTTAATCTATGTAATGGCTGAGATGTTTGTGTGTAAATCAACATGTCAAAAGGTTCGTCAGAAAATTCATAAATTACTTTATTTGTTGTCCTTATTGTAAGAAAAGTTAGAAATATAAAAAAGACGAGTGAAAATGAAATTAAAAATTGCTTAGTGGCAAATATTTTTTTTGAAGTAAAAGCAAAGCAAATAATTAGAATTGAAATTATTAAAAATATAATGTCATAATATAAATTATTATTTTCTAATGAATAATCAGAAAATAGCAAATTTAGAAATGAATAAATAATAACTGAAGAGGAAACAAAATATAAGAGTAATATTTCTTTAGGTTTATGTAAATTATCAATCCCTCTAACTATTATTATTGGTACTAAAAAAATCAATGGGGTTACAAAATTTACCATAAGCCAAGGCATTTTTTCTCCTGCAATAGAAAATGCTATCAATGAATAAATAGCAGTAAAAGATAAAAATCTTTCATAAAATTCTCCCTTTATTAAAAAATAAAAAGCTAGTGGCAATCCTGTAAAAAAAATCAGAAATTCATTAGTTGATAGTATCAGTAGATAGTAGTAATAAGGTTGCCCTCCCCTTGCTACATCATGTTGTGATAACCAATAACCTAAAGATTGCCAATGCCCTGTGATGATTCCTGATGGATTGATAAAGAATGTTGTAAACATGAGAGTAAATATAGTTACAAATATTAAAAATGATATTATCCAAGTTCTTTTATCAATTAGAAAACCTAATATATTTGAAGTAATCAGAAGTATAAAAGTTATGAAAAAAGCAAAAATAATACCATTTCCAACTGGTAATCCTGCAGGAATCCCAGGATAGCTATCAGGTGTAGCTAAAATAACTCCTAGAGATGATTGAAATATAGATAATAATGGAGCACCTAAAGGGATAGTTATGAGTAAAAGGATTAGAAATAATTTTGTAACATGATTTATTTCATTAATTGTTATTTTAGCTAAAGCGAGATCCCTTAAATCTCTAAATGAATAAATAAACAGAAAAATCAATACACCAAATAAATTTATATACATGCTCTCTTTTATAGTAAAGCCTAACGCGATTATTCCCACAGTTTGAAAGAGCCAAGTATTTTTTTTGGTTTTTACATATTTAAGTATAAAAATAAAGAGTAAAATTATAATTCCAGACATGAATATATCATTTCTAGCAAACCTACTAAAATAAGCAAGAGATGGAGAAATTGCCAATAAGAAAGCTATTAATAAAGTAGCCTTATCTCCAATATCTTTTCTTATTAGGATTGGTGTAAATACTAACATTAAGCCAACAGCTGCAAAGGGAAGTCTTAGTAAGAAATCATTACTACCTAATAACCAAAATAAACCAGATAGGATATTAAATAAAAACATTCCATGTGTTAGCGGATTGTGAGCATAATAATCACCATTAGAAGTTACATATGAAAAGTAACCATGTAAACTTTCGTCATGATGTATTGCCCTATTCCCAAGCTCTATAAACCTAAATAAAAAGGAAATTATAAAGATACTTATATATGAAATAAGATATATATTGTTTTTTATCGTATTAATCATTTAATCTAAAGATCTTAAAATCTTTATTTTCAAAAATCAATTTAAATTCATTGAAATTACTATCACTCTTAAGATCATATCTCTTTTTTTCAAAAGTTGATAATAATATATATTTCACGTTATAAAGTTTTATTATTTCACTATCTAATGAAGGGTTAGTATAAAATTTTTCGATTTGATTATCTAAATTAATAATTAGTTCATAATCAGATCTCCATTGAAGCTGATGGTTCACCCAGCCTAATACAGTAGATCTACCAGTACTTGCTGATATTATATTAGATCTTGTATATGACTTTCCAACACCTTCTAAAATAATTGATTCTTTAGAAATATTATCTTTTATAAAATTTATGGCTTCTACTTCTGATTCATTTAAATAATCTAATCCATTGGTACTGAAAGCTCCAATATTATCAATTGATCTAGTTCTTATACTTGCTGTTGCCCACCAAATAGAAGGAATGATAAATAGTATAAAAATAGAAATTGATAGGTATTTTTTTAAACCCTCTATAGAATTAAAGAAATTAAGAATTATATAAATAGAAATTAAATTTAGAATTATATAATTTATAAAATAAAACTTAAAAACAGTGTTCATCCGATTATTAAAGTGATCTACGACAAATATAAATTCTGTTCCCAAAATTATAACGGTTGATGTAAACAGTAAAATCAAAACATTTTTAACAAAATGTGACTCATTTTTAATTATTATGATTAGTGAAGATAGAAAGAAAGAAAATATCAAGTTATTAATCAAAAAACTAATAAATAATTCTAAATTTAAAATAAATCCTGGTAATAGTAAGGGTATTAGTAAAGAAGAACAAAAAAATAATAAGAAAATTCTAATTAGATCTTTAGTGTAGCCTATTTTGAAAATCTTGAATGATATGAATAAAAAAATAGGTATAAATGAAAATCCCCAAAAGAAGAATAAATGATGAAATCTAGAAATTATTTTTACATTAGATATATAGGGAAAAACTAATAAACTATTTGGATTTAGTAGAGTTATGAATAAAATAGTCTGAATAATTAAAGTGATTACTAAAAATTTTAATGACTTGTAATTTCTAGAATCATAATTCTTAAATATTATATTTACTATTATGTACCATAATAATATTACTAAGTACCAAGGATTTATCATAATGGTAATTAGAAATATTATATTAATCCAAATTATAGTTATTGCAGAAAAATCTCTTTTATTGAACATATTGAAAATTAATGAGAAAGCTAACAAAACAAATGGTAATACTAGAATATGTGGATGAATATCACCCAGTATAACTGAAAATAAAGGGAATTCATTTATGGTGTAATCACTATAAAACATTTCTGTATTGTTATAACTGATTATTCTTGAAATTGAAAACCACCACCAATTATCTTGAGGCCAGAAAATTTCAAAATTTTCTTTTCTTAAGAAACCATCAATATCAATCCATCTAAATAAATTGTCAGAGCCTAGTGAACTATGACTAAGCAATTCAAGTACTGTTGCAAATGGACCAATGAAAAAAATGTAGAGGAAAATAAAAGGAGTAATAAGGTACAGAAATTTTTTATCTGAGTGAAAAAAATAATTTATAAATTTGTACATTGAAAGATAACTCATTGAAATAACAATAGGAAGTACATAATTATATGCAATAGCTGGATCCATGTTAATCAATGAAGGAATTGATGAAAAAACAAAATATCCATATGAATAATAAGAAATAGTATTGTTATGAAACCATAAATCTTGTGAGATGATAGAGGATGAAGACATGGATGAAGACAAGATCATAAACTCCATTAACTTTTCAGTATTTAATATATCTGAATTTGACATTCTCAATAAAAGAATAAAAATAAAAAGAATTAGAAAAACTAAGTATTTTATATCTAAAAAAGTAATAATAAAATCCTTAATTGATTTCTTCCAAATAATAAATATTAGTGAGAATAAAGTTAGAAATAAATAAGAAATTTTCCATACCATTGAATTTGATACTTGCTGAAAACTTAGTACTGAAAGCAGAGAACCAAATACAAGTAAAACAACAAATCCTATTAGAATTCCAGGTAAGTTCACATAAAACTTTTTATTATATAAATTGTTGTATGTATAACCAACTATATTTAATGAAAATAACAAAGATATAACTAAAATTGAATCAATCATCTTTTAAAAATTTTGTATATGTATTCAATGCATCTTTAGCTGCATTCTTTTCTGCTTCTACTTTTCTTCTTCCATATCCTTTAGAAATCAGTAAATTATTAATATGAAGTGCTACTTCGAAAGATCCATCATTAAGCTTTTTTGAGGAGTATTTAGGTAAATCTTGAGCTGATTCTTGTAATTTTTCTTGAAGTAAAGATTTTGAATCATAATAAGATTTAGTTGTATATATATATTGAATTTTTTCTTTAAATAGTTCAATTAGGTAGTTAGAAGTTTTTTCAAGACCAATATTAATTGACATGTAACCAATAATTGCTTCAAATAAATTACATAAATTAGAAGTTTTCTTTCTGCCATTATTAAGTTCTTCGCCTTTACCTAGTAATAAATATTTTCCTAGTTTTAGCATTTTTGAATAATCAGATAAAGATTTTTGATTCACTATTTCAGATCTTATTTTAGATAAATCACCTTCGCTTAAAGTTGGGTATTCTTTATATAAATACTGACTAACTACGTAACTTATTACTGAATCTCCCAAATATTCTAATCTTTCATTTGATTCAACAATATTATCATTAGACTTATCATTTGAATTTTCATTTATATATGAACTATGGGTTAGAGCAATTTTGAAATGATCATAATCAATATCAATATATTTTTTTATCTCATCTAACATCATATTTGATGCTGTTTTGGCCAAGGGGGTTGTGGTTTTTTTAGTTCACCAAAATAGGTATTATTAGCGGATAAAATTCTTAATGCTTCAAAAAATGTTATTGAATCATCATTAGGAGGGGTAAATGTTTTGAGAAAAACTGTATTTTCATCTGAAAATTCAATTGTTGGTGTTCCAAAAACACCTTTAGAATCTGCTTCTTTGTGAGATGATGAAATAATTTCAAGAGACTCATTAGAATCAATATCTGCAACAAATTCCTCAGAATATATATCAAGAGACTTAGATAAATTAATAATGTATTCTCTACTTCTTACATCAATTCTTTTAACATGTTTATCTTCAAAAATAGCTTTCATGTAATTATGACCTGCTTCTTTAGAAATATTTCTTGCCGCAATACCTCCAAGATGAGGCCAAATACCTCTACTAACGTACTCACTTAGATCTTGGTCCCATGCGAACCAATCATCATCATTTTCTGAGTTTATTTGTTCTAATAAAAAAGGTTTCCAAGTAATATCAATTTTAGACTTCTCTTCAAGATCTAATAACCAAAAACCAGCTTGTCTAACCCAGGGGCAAGTATAATCAAAAAATATCTTTACTTTCTCTCCACTCATCTTTTTCTCCTTTAGCATAAAATAAATATAAAATAATTTTTAAATTGAACAAGATATTAAACAAAATAAACATATTTATTCAATCTCATCAAGATCTTAAAATTATTATAGATCATTGCAGAGAATATAAATCAAAAAATGATCTAAAAATATACATTGTTGGTGGTATTGTAAGAGATATTTTATTAGAGAAAAAAATAAATTTTGATTTAGACTTAGTTATAGAAGGAGATATATATAAGTTTTCAAAAAATCTATCTAAAATCCTTAATTCAAAACTACAAGAGGTACATGGTTTCCCTAATTTCAAATTATTACTAAAAGAAAAATTTGAGATAGATATAGCTCATTCGAGAAAAGAACAATATATTACTTCCGGAAGTCTACCTAAATGGACTAAAACATCTATTTATGAAGATTTATACAGAAGAGACTTTACTATCAATGCAATAGCTTTAGAAATAAAATTGAATAAACTAGATATTATCGATCCTCTAAATGGAATAAAAGATATAAATAATAAAATTATTAGGATATTGCATCAAGATTCATTTAAGGATGATCCAACAAGAATATATCGAGCAATTAAGTACAAATCGAGACTTGGTTTCAAGTTTGATAATGAAACTAAAATGAATTTATATGATTCGATTAAACATATACAAAACATCTCAACATATAGAAAAAATAATGAATTGTTGAAATTATTAAATGAACCTAACTTAAATATAATTTTAGAGACCATATATTCGGATAAAAAACTTAAAAATATTATCCCTAACTTATTTATGAATAAAATCCATTTTATTAGCAAAGAATTTTGGGGTTCTTCAAGTCAAATTGAAAAATTATTCTTCTCAATAATTTCTTTTAGTGATAAAGCAAGAGAAGAATTTTTAAGGTCGGTGAATTTATCTAAGATTAATATGAAAAAAATCTCATATTATTTAGAAATTAAGCATTTAATAGAAACAGAAAATAATATAAAAATTGAAGAACTAAAAGCAAGCAAAGATTTTATATCTACTTTATATCACTGTCTATAGCATGAACTTTATGATCACCGCCCCACATCTCGGCTCTACTTGCTAATCTTTGTCTATGAAAAATATATTGTTGTGCATGAGATGATAAATCTCCAAATTTTCTTTTTGCTTTATCACTAGCTTTATCTGGAGATATTTTTTTTGGATATTTGTACCATCGAATTAAACCCTTCAGAACATGTCTATCTACTGGAAAAGCTTCTTTTTTATCAAATGAATAAGCTAAAATACAATCAGCTACTTTTCTTCCAATTCCTTTAATTTGTATCAAGTCATCTAAAGATTTTCTGTAATCTGAGTTATAGATTTTATTAATACTTATTTCTTCATCAATTATAGCTTTTGAAATATTGATTATGTATGGAGCCCTAAACCCGAATCCTAATTCTCTAAGTCTATTTTCACCAATTTCAAACATTTTATTTGGTTCAGGAAATTTGCCTTGATTAATTTCTCTTAATAATCTCATATGATGCTTTATTCGTTCAAGGTTTGAGCAAGAAGAAGTAATAAATCCAACCATACATTCCCATGGTTCTTGTTTCAAAATTCTAAGTTTAGGATATTTATGAATAACAGGTGAAATCACATTATCATTCATAAGAGTACTAAAGTCATCTAATGTAAATGGATCTTCTCCAAGGTAGTTTATAAATCTATCTTTTAAGTCATCTTCAAAACCATTAAGGATTTTAACAATTATTGATTCATTTTGTTCAAAAACCAATAGTTCAGAGTTTCTAAAGAAACCTTTAAATCTAACTTTTTCATTTTCATCAATTCTTTCCCAAGCAAAAGATTGGCCAGAATCTAAGGTATTCAATAAATCTATATCTTCTTTAATGGTAAAGCTTTGTTTATATTTATTCATATTTATTAAATGCCAATGAGAGTAAAACAGGATAGATAAAGCTTATATTTATCAATGTGATTAAAACAAGTATTAATATATGCAGTATCCGTATCTTTTCAAAAATATATAAATAAATACCATATATTATTAGGATCCAAAATATAAATATGACAATAAAAAAATATGGCAAAAACTCAAAATCTTCTATTGATCTAAATTGAAAATATATATTTGGAAACATGTATGCAACGAATATAAATATAAAAGTAAAAATATTTATTATCAGAATACTTTTGGGAATATTATCGTTTTTTTCAAACGTAAAAAATTTATAAATATTAATATATGATGATACGAATAACCAGTTAGCAAAAATCAAAATTAGAGATAATGCAATATTATAATTATTCATAAGATTCTAGTATTAATAGTAAGTAAATTTAGATTAGAATTATCTACTATTTTTTTTAATGTGTCAGCTTCATGAAGAGAATTTTGAATAGAGTAAAATGTTGGACCAGCTCCAGTCATGGATAGGTTATTAGCCCCAAGTGATATAAGTTTTTTCTTTATGTTATCAAGATTTTCAAAAATATCTAAAGCTGACTTCTCTAGTCCATTGAAAATGGGTCCCTTTATTTTTATATTGTTATTTATTTCATTTAGTATTTTTTTTTGATTTTTACCATCTGTAAAGATTGAATTATTCTTAAATACTTTTTGTGTTTTGTTTAATAATTCATATTTAGGGTGAAAAATAACTATATTTTTCATATTTGGTGATTTTATAAAGGATATTTTATCTCCTCTACCTGTTACTTTAGCAGTTGAATTTGAAAGAAAAAATGGAATATCTGAACCAAAGCTTAAGCCTATATCAAATTTTTCTTTAGAATCTAAATTGAGGGATAAGATTTGATTTATACCCTCTATAGCTACTGCAGCATTAGAAGAGCCACCTCCCATGCCTGATGAATATGGAATATTTTTAATTATATTAATATTAACTTTTTGACGAGAGTTATACTTTTCAAGCATATACATAAGGACCTTATAGACTATATTATTTTTTTCTTTTATTCCTTTTTGTATAACTTTATTTTCATCTGAAAGATCAAAATAAATTTGATCAGATAAATCTATCTTAGTTATGATTGTAGAAATATCATGAAAGCCATCTTCTCTTTCATCTAAAATTTCTAAACCAATATTTAATTTTGCATAACTATTTAGCGAAATCATAATTCTTAAAATTATTAAATAATTTATCCCATTCATCTAATTCAAGGTGTTGAGGTCTCAAATTCTCCTCTATATTCGATGATTCTAATAAAAGTTTTACTTTATCTGAACTTAAGTCAAATCCCATACAAATTGAATTTAATATTTTTTTTCTCGGATTAGAAAAACTTTTTCTTATAAATTCTATATATTCCGGATCACTATTTTTACCTTTTGGAGTTATTTTAATTGTCATTGAATCAACTTTAGGAATAGGAAAAAATTCATAGTTTTTTATAAGTAATAATTTTTCTACATAGCAAGATGATTGTATTAACAGACTCAAAAAACTTTTTTTTCCAGGACCAGCAACTATTTGTTCACCTACTTCTTTTTGCACAGTAAAAACCATTGAGTTTACCTGTTCTTGGATCATAAAATTTCTAATAATCATATTTGATGCATAATAAGGAAGATTTCCTATAATATTTACTTTTGATTTGTCGGAGATTTGATATGTCCTAGCATCATCATTTATTATGTTAAATTTAAATTTTTTGTATTTATTTTTTAATGGAATAATTAGATCTGAATCATATTCTAATAAAGTAATATTTTCATAATTATCAAAAAGATTGTCAGTCAAAGCCCCATCACCTGGACCTATTTCGAGAATGTTCAAACTAGTATCAAATCCAGATAAATTAACAATTTTTTGTGAAATATCTGGATTTCTCAAGAAATTTTGACCTAATTTTTTTTTCATAACTTTTTGGTTTATTTATTAAAATATTCTTTGACCTGATGATGGAGAATCAATAATTAATACACTCCCTTGAGTAAATTTTCTTAAAGCATCTTCATCAACATTTATACCGAGCCCGTCTCCTGTAGGTACATCAATTCTACTATCCTTAGGTACAAATATATTTTCTGTCAAATTTTCACGAACAGGATGAGGAGTTCTGTCACATTCTAAAACTGATTCATTTTCATATGGGATATCATTCATTCCAATTTGAGACAAAGGTTGGACAGATAAAGAGTGAAGTGCAGCTGCAAAAGAAATACCTGTTCCCCAGAAATGTGGATTAAACTTTTTACCCAAAGTTTGTGCAATTACTCCAACTTTGTGCATTTCTGAAGGGCCACCTACTGCACAAATATCTGGTTGAAAAATATCAAAAATATTATTCACCATTCTAGGGACTATATCCCATCTTGTAGAAAGACTTTCTCCTCCAGAAGTTGGAATATTAGAATTAGCTTGAACATATTTATTTGCTTTATCGTCTCTAGAAGCACAAGGTTCTTCAAACCATTCTAATTCAATATCTGAGACTAGTTTAGAAAATCTGACTGCATTTATTGGATCATATGCTTCGTTTGCATCAAACATTAATTTAATGTTATCTCCAATAGTTTTCTTAACAGCTATAACTCTTTCTGAATCTTCTTTTAAAGTAAGAGCTCCTATCTTCATTTTCATACCTTTAAATCCATTTATAGCATGTTCTTCTGCTTCCTTAATCAAAGGTTCAAATGCATAGTTTTCAGAATAGTAAAGTCCGGTAGCATAAACTGGAATAGAACCTCTAAGTCTACCACCTAAAATTTCTGAGGCGCTCTTATTTTCTGCTTTTCCAACGATATCATATAAAGCAGTATCAAGAGCACTTATTGCATAAACTCCTGACTTTGCAAAAACATGGCCTTGAAAAGTTGCTCTATAAAGTTTATTCCATATTTTTTGGATAAATCTGGGATCCTCTCCAATTGCAATCTTAAGAACTGAAGCTACTGAATCTAATGTTTCTTTAGAGCCAAATGTTTCACCCCACCCTACTATACCTTGATCTGTAATAACTTTTATATTTATAACACTTCTTATATCAGTCCATCTTTGAGACCATCCAAAAGGTTCACTTAGTTTGCCTTCCAAATATCTAATTTCAATTTTTTCAATTTTCATATTTAACTTATTTAATACTTTTATAATAAGGGAACATCAAAGTTTTTAGAACGATTTTTGCTATTTTTTCATTTTATATCTATCATGGTGGAAAGAGGGGAAATTTATCTCAATGAGCAATAAAAATCTAAACTGGGCAGTTATTCCGTGTGCCGGACTTGGTACAAGATTAATGCCAGTAACTCGTTCTGTTCCAAAGGCAATGCTTCCAGTAGGTAATTATCCTATAATTCATTTTGCTGTTAAGGAAGCTATTTCAATTGGTATTGAAAATATATTAATTATTATTGGTGATGGAATGGATACACTTAGATCATATTTTTCTGAAATTGAAAATATGCCAGAATCACTTGATGAGGAAAATATTAATATTGAAGAGATGATTAAGTCTTCAGATATTAGATTTTTACTTCAAGAAAAACCACTCGGGGTTGGACACGCTATTAAATTAACTAAAAGAATAATCGGTGATAATTCTTTTGCAGTAATTTTGCCCGATGATCTTATTTTTTCAAAACCTAATTCATTACAGCAATTGAAAAAAATTTATGATAAGCATGGTGGTCATGTCATAGGTTTAAATGAACTTAAGAAAAATGAGATAGAAAAAAAAGGAATTGTTGATTTTAATAAAGAAAAAGATAGATATAAAATAACAGATCTAGTTGAAAAGCCAAAAATATCTGAAGCTCCTTCAAGCACAGGAATTTTAGGAAGATATATTTTAGATTACAGTATATTTGATCAAATAGATGATAGTGATGAAGGTGAAACTAATTTAACTGATGCTCTTTCACTTTCACTCAAAAGTTCTGAAGTATCAGGTAAAATCCTTGAGGGTTATCATTTTGATACTGGGAATCCAAATGGCCTTGTAAAAGCATCTAATTTCTTTTTGAAAAATTCAAAACTAATATTAGAGAAATATTAATCAATTTTTAGAACTGCCATAAAAGCTTCTTGTGGAACTTCAACAGATCCTATCATTTTCATTCTTCTTTTTTTACCTTTTGCTTGTTGTTCGAGTAACTTTCTTTTTCTTGTCACATCTCCACCGTAACATTTTGCAAGAACATTTTTTCTTAAGGCACTAATATTCTCTCTAGCAACAATTTTACCTCCTATTGCAGCTTGAACTGGAACTTGAAACATTTGTCTAGGAATGAGTTCTTTTAATTTACTTACTAAGCCTCTTCCTTTATATGCAGCTCTAGTTTTATCGGTTATTAGAGACAAAGAATCAACGTTTTCATGATTAACTAAAATATCAAGTTTGACCAAACTTGCTATTCTTTCTTCAATTAATTCATAATCCATCGATGCATATCCAGAAGAACAAGATTTGAGACCATCAAAAAAATCAATCAAAATTTCTGATAGTGGAAGAAAATGAGTAATTATGACTCTTTGATTTGATACATTTTTACTGTTTTGTATATAGTCAATTTGACCAAATTCTCCACGCTTATTAGACAAAAATTCGGTAACTTTTCCTATGTAATTTTCTGGAGTAATTATTGTAGTTTTAACCCATGGCTCAGTTATATAGTCAATATGTTGAGTTTCAGGCCATTCTGAAGGATTTTGAATTTTATTAACTTCTCCATTTTTCATGTAAACACTATGTGTGACACTTGGAGCAGTAGTAATTAGCTCAAGATCATATTCTCTTTCTAGTCTTTCTTGAATTATTTCCATGTGTAGCATACCTAAAAAACCACATCTAAAACCGAAGCCTAAGGCAGCTGAAGTTTCTGGTTCATAAACTAAGCTTGGATCATTTAAGTAAAGTTTATCTAGTGCATCTCTTAATTCCTGATATTTGTCAGAATCTACAGGATATAGGCCAGTATAAACTGTGGGAGAAGACTCTTTATATCCTATGAGAGGTTTTGATTCTTTATGATCTATATCAAATATAGTGTCCCCTACTTTGATATCTTTCAAATTCTTAATTCCAGTTTCTACATACCCGACATAACCCGTGGTCAATGATTTTGATGAAACTTGATGAGGTTTTAAATAACCTATATCTATAGCTTCAAGTTCAGTTTCAGAATTATGAAAATATAGTTTTTGCCCTTTGGTAATTTTTCCGTTGAAAACTTTAACATACGCAATAGCTCCTTTAAATGAATCATAGATAGAATCAAAAATTAGAGCCTTGAGACCATCATTCTCATTTGAGTCTTTTGGTGAAGGAATCTTTTCTATTATCTTTTCAAGTAATTTATCTACACCTGTACCATCTTTGGCAGAAACTTTTAAAATTTCAGATTCATCGAATCCTAAAATTTCTGAAACTTCAGAAATGATTTTATCTGTTTCAGCTAAAGGTGAATCAATTTTATTAATAACAGGAATAATAACCAGATCTTGATCTATTGCTTGATATATAGTTGAAATAGTTTGAGCTTGAACTCCTTGAGTAGCATCAATTAGAAGTAAAGCGCCCTCACAGGCAGCCAAAGATCTAGAAACCTCATAGGTAAAGTCTACATGCCCCGGAGTATCAATTAAGTTTAGTATATATTCTTTATTTTCATACTTATAATTAAGCTGAATTGTTTGTGCCTTGATAGTGATTCCTCTTTCTCTTTCGAGGTCCATAGTATCAAGAACCTGATCTTTCAGATTTCTGCTAGAAATAGTATTAGTAAATTCAATAAATCTATCCGCTAAAGTAGATTTACCATGATCAATATGGGCAATGATGCTGAAGTTTCTAATTCTCATTTAATTATGAAATAAATAATTATCTAATAATTATACGATAACAAGTTTATAGCATTATTTATATAACTATATCAATCTAGCAATTCATCATGAGGTAATGTCCAAGGAGCTCTACCTGCGAATGGTCTTGGGACTTCATTGGTATCCAGCATATTGACATCAATAAGTGTCGGTTTATTTGCTGCTATCCCCTCTTCTATTGCATCATTTACTTTAGTAGGATCATCGACTGATATTCCTTTAGCACCATAAGTTTCAGCCATTTTAGCAAAATCTGGATTTACAAAACTTGTTCCATAATCTCCACCCCAATCAAGTTCTAGGTCTCTACGCACATTTCCATAATATCCATCGTTAAATACTACAGCTACTAAATTAATCCCATACTTTACTGCTGTTGATAGTTCTTGGACGTTATACATAAAACCTCCATCACCAGAAACAGATACAACTGGAGTATCAGGTTTAGCGACTTTTGCACCTATTGCAGTTGGAAATGCCCAACCAAGATTGCCTGAATAACCAGAATCAAAATATGTAGAAGTATTATAAGTTTTAAATGCAGCTCTAGAATAATAGCCCATTTGAGTCATATCCCAAACTGAAATTGTTTCTCTAGGCATACCATCTCTAAGTGAGTTCAAAATTTCATGCTGAGGATGCAACCCTTCTTCACCTGAATCAAGGATAGCTCTAATTTTCTTTACCTCTTCGGCCGGAGATTCTAATTTTGTTCCACCCATTGACTTGATTCCCTTTGAAATTTTATCAATAGAAATTTTCGCGTCTCCAATAACAGGAAGTACATCTTTATGAAATTTACCAATTTCACTTTTATCAATTTCAACTTGAATTTTTTTTGTGTTTTCTGCAGCTGGATATCTTATAGCAAATCTAGAACCTAATATTATTATAAGATCACTTGTTTCTAAGTAATTCTTAATTTGACCCTCCCCTGTCAGTCCTGATCCTAAAGAATTAGGATGTTCATCAGAAATTACACCTTTAGCAGCTGCACTAGTAATTACAGGGATGTTAGTTAATTCAGTTAATTCTTGTAACTCATGCTCAGCCTCTGATCTTATCACTCCTGTTCCTGCATAAATAACAGGTTTCTTAGCCGCAAGAATCATTTTTACAGCTTCTGAAATAGAATTATCAGCAGGTTGTGTCCTTTCAAAAACTGATGCCTCTAGTAATTGAACATCCTCTGATTCAACCATAGTCTCAGGGGGCATTTCAATTTCTACAGGTCTTGGTCTTCCATTTTTTAAGTGACTAAAAGCTTCTGATACACCTTCTGGTATTTCATGAGGTCTTAGTAATCTTTTTTGAAATTTAGTTACTGGCTTTATAGTTTCTATTTGATCATTTACTTCATGAAGCCCACCCATATCTTTACCAATAGTTGCTCTAGGTATTTGACCAGCAATCATTAAAACTCTGGAGTTGGAAGAATATGCTGTTGATAAACCCGCAGCAGCGTTATAAAGTCCTGGACCTGGAACAACCATAGCAACTCCAATACCTCTACTTGCTCTTGCATAACCATCAGCCATATATGAAGTAGCTTGCTCATGCCTAGGAACGATCATCTTGATGTTTTTATTCCTCCTTAGTGCATCAACAACTCCATACATTTGAACACCAGGTAATCCAAATATAACTTCTACTCCTTCACGTTCTAATGAACTAATTAGAGCATCTCCACCAGACATTTTAGTCATCACATAACTCCCTTACCATAAATCTATTATTCTTTCTGCCATCAACATTACAGTTGCATTAGTATTAGCTCTTATACAATCGGGCATTATAGAGGCATCAACAACCTTTAGGTTATTCATTCCAATAACTGAACCAGATTGATCAACAACTGCTAATTGATCTGAACCCATTTTACAAGTTCCACTACTATGGTGACCTGTAACCATCTTTCCATGCAACCATTTTTTCAGTAGTTTATCATCTTTTCTTGTATTTGTGTCCGGAAGAATCATTTCATCGGCATATTTTTGAAATTCTTTATTATTTCCTATAGATTCTAATATTTTGACACCTTCAATAAATCGATTAATATCATTTTCTGTGCTGAGATAATTATAATTTAGTTTGGGGTATAGATTTGGATCACTTTCATTTAATGAAACTTCTCCTGAACTCTCTTCTAAGTTTAAAGTTAGATTTGCTCTGATCCCCTTAGGAGCTAGTGGATAAAATGTTGTTTTATCATCACTGGAATCCATATAAACGATCATATCATTTTTCCAATTTGAATTATTTGAGGTATACCTTAAAGCCATTGCAACTCGAGAATAATTATTTACAGGAGCTGAGTAATTTTCTTTAGCTTTCCATGTTATGAATGTCATAGGATGATCTCTTAGATTCTTTCCTACACCCGGTAAATCACAAATAGTTTCAATTCCATGTTTTGACAACTGTCGAGAATCGCCAATTCCTGAATTTAATAAAAGTTTTGGAGATTCAATGGCTCCTGCAGAAATTATAACTTCATCTGAGTATATTTCTAAAGATTTTGAATCTGAAATAATTTCTACTCCTATAGCTTTATTTTTATCTGTAATTATTTTTTTTACATAACAGTTTGACTTTATATTTAGGTTTGGCCTAAACCTTATGTCATTCAAATAAGTAATTGCTGTACTTTGTCTAACTCCTTTTATTTGATTAAAACCAAGAGCCCCTACACCGGTTGAATCAGGTTTGTTATGATCTGGACAAGATGGGAAACCAAAGTCTATGCAAGAATTATAAAATGCTTTATGGATTGGATCCCATTCTTTTTCTGGAACTCTTTTTACTTTTATATATCCATCTTTACCGTGATAATCATCATTAGGAAAATCCAAATCATTTTCAAGTTTTATAAAATAAGGCAAAACTTTATCAAATGACCATTGCTCATTGCCAAATTCAGCCCATCTATCATAGTCTTCTCTTATACCTCTAAGTAAAATCTGAGCATTTATGGATGAAGATCCTCCTATGATTTTACCTCTGGGTATAGGTATTTCAGGCCCATTCTTAGTACTTTCTGCTCTGTATGCCCAATTACTCGGATCAGATTCCAAAGATGCAATAGATGGAACATTTCGGTGACCATAATATACATTCTCTGGCATTGATTCTACGTTGCTATAATCATTGCCAGCCTCAATAAGTAAAATATTGTTATTCGAATCTTCAGAAAGTCTATTTGCTAAAATCGATCCTGCAGATCCAGATCCAACGATTATCTTATCAAATAAATTTTTCATAAATCGTTAAGAAGTTTGTATAGATCTACTAGGAACCATGCAGATAAAGAACCCCCTCTATTATCAAATCCATTTTCTGCTTTTCTATTTAAGTAATCTTCTATCGAACTTAATGAACCTGTTCCTGTACAAGAATCATGTACTATTCCTGAATCTTCAATTCTAGAATCTACAAAATTCCAAGCATTTTCTAAAACCTCCATATATTCATTTGATAAGATGTTCATTTTTAGAGCATTTGCTAAAGCATATCCAATCATACAAGTTACAGTAAGTTCTTCATAAGAATCTTCATCATCAATCACTTGCCTCCAAGCTCCATTTTTAGTTTGAAGTTTTATAAGTGCATCTAAGTGTCTTTTGTGCTTAATTATCAATTCCTGTCTTCTAGGATAGTCGTTAGGAGTATAAATAATTGCCTCTATTGCTCCATAAGCCGCAAATCCATTTCCTCTACCCCAAGGATACTCAGCAATTTTAGAATGTATATAAACACCATCTGCTCTCATGAGAGGTGAATTCAAAACATGATCAACCATAAAATCAATATACTTTTTATTATTACTGTGTCTGAAAGCTCGTCCCATAATTGCTGAGACAAAGAATTGATCTTCGACTTGTATATTGGGGTCTAATATTGAATCATTAATAAATATATTGGCTTGATCAATAATAGGTTTTACAAATTTTGAATTTTCTTCAATTTCGTATAAATCATCTAACCAGATTAATCCGGCTCTATTATCATTTCTCCATTTGTCACCTTCAGTAGAAATTCTAGTATTGATTAATTCTTCGTAAGTTGAATTAGCAAAAGATTTAGCTTCTGTATTGAATCCAATTTTTTCTAATCTCAGCCTAGCTGATAAACCACAGCCTTGTGTATAAACAACTGTATCTAAATTATTGCCATATACTTCAGCTAACGTGATAGCTTTATCGAGCAAAACAACTTTATCTATCATTGATTTTCCTTTATTTTTTCCTCACAAAATTTCATTACATCAGATGATAATTCCTTAGCTTTTTCAGCATCATCTAAATCAAAAATTTCGTATGGAGCTCCAGAAATAGAATAAGTAGGATATCTGGTTGAGTATAAATATTTATCTAAAATCGGGCCATAAGATTTCAAAAAATCAAATGTAGGATCTATTGCTATGGAATCTTCAGCAAGATCTGAAATTGAGGAACCCCAAACTTTATCAGATCCTTTCAAGATTAAGTAAGAAACAATAGATTTTTCTGCTGCTTGTTGGAAATAAAAGCATGAAGCAGAATGATCAGTTTTTAATAATCTATTTGCAAGATCAAAATCATAGTCTGATTGAATTTTCCATCTTTTAGATTCTTTTATATTACTTTCAAGCATTTAACCTAGTACCTTGTCGTCATCTTGGAAAATGATTTCCATAGAATTTTTTATACTATTTATAACATAATTAGTCTTAGAAAGTTGTTTGAATTCACTAGGGGTATATACAAAAAATCTAGTATGAACAGATGGCCTTAGATGGGTAATCCAAAATTCATCTCTATTGACAAACTTTTCATCAGTTTCTTGAATAATTAACAAATCTAAGGATGTATCTGGAGTAATCTTACTTAATGGAAAATCACCAAATACAGCTAAAGACTTAGCACCTAATTGTTTTGAGTCATAAGAGAATTTAGAAAGCTCCTTCTCTAATGAATTTTTTCTATGATTTGAAAAACCAAAAACTATAGGCACAACTAAAACCTAAACATTATACAGAGTAGGATGATTAGGTTGCTCAAATATCTCATCTTTAGTTAATGGATAACTTTCCTTTTCGTATACTTGAAGTCGGTGACATCCAAAATCTGGTATATAAATTAATTTACCATATGTTCTGACAGAAGCAGGAGCTCTTAGTTTTCTCCAAACTTCTCGGTTTGACATTTCTCTAAGCCGTAGAACTCTAGGACTAGACATAATGTAAGTTTTTCCAATTTTTGAAAGAGTTGCATCTCCTGTAAACTGAGTTACATATTTTCCTTCTTTGTCATAAATAACTACTCTGTCATTATTTCGATCAGCTACATAAATATCACCATCTTCATCAATTGAAAGTCCAGCTGGCCCACTAAGTTGAATAAAATCTTCTCCTAGAGATTTAGGTATTTCCCCAAAAGAACTAATATATTTCCCATTTGAATCATATTTATTTATTCTATTATTTCTCCAGTCGGAAACTAATATTTCCCCATTATGATTAACTGCAATTCCCCAAGGCATATCGAGAGCTGCTTCTCCATCATCTTTTATAATAGTTTCTATAAATTTCCCATCTTTTGAAAATTTTTGAACTCTATTGTTTCCTGTATCTACAATAAGCAAATTTTCTTCATGATCAAAAGCTATACCTGAAGGAGAATCAAGTTGTCCTTCACCTGACCCATATTCACCTATTTTAGAAGTTTTAGTATTTGATTCCTGAGCTTCTGCAGTCTGTCCAATCGGAACATATCCTTTTTCTCCATCATCAATTAAGGCATGTACACAGTGGTCTCCCTCGTCAGAAACATAAAACATTCCATTAGAATCTTGTATCATCTGAACTGGCCACTTAAAATTACCAAATACATCAAGATCTTCATCTTTCCAGTTAATCCTTCTAATATTCCCTCCCGAACCATCTGCTCTAATAAGAACATAAAGAACATCTTTAGTTTCAACCATATCCATACAGTAAGTTGTAACTCTTCTCATTCCTAAGGTTTCTTTATATTTGTAACCCCCTCTAAGTATGGCAAATGGAGGTTGGTTAGTTTTTTCTTTTTGTTGTGTCATTATTACCTCTTTATTTAAATGGGCTCAATTGTTCAAAATTACCTAGTACAATTTCAGAGGGATCAAGTCCTAAATGTTGTTCTAATAAAGTTCCATATACACCTCTATAATCGAATGTATGTTTCATATCTTCACCATTTAACCATTCAGTTGGGTCAATAGACGGATACTCAGAATATAATCCACCATTAACTCGATTACCTATAATAAAAGCTCCTCCACCTGATCCATGATCCGTACCCGAACCATTATCTTTCATTCTTCTTCCAAATTCTGAGAAAACTAATATTACTATTTCATCAGAGGCATCATGCTCTTCTAAATCTGCTAAGAAATCCTTAATCCCTTGAGATAGTTCACCCATTAATCTATCATGAGCTGGCATTTCTTGAGCATGGTGATCATATCCACCATGTTGAGTATAAAATACTCTTGTTCCAAGGCCTGCTGTATGAACTCTGACAACGTCTCTTAAGGCTTTAGCTATCGAATTATCTGCATATTCAACTGAAGATTTATACCTTGAAGGAACATCCTTAAGCATATCTGCCCCTTGAAGAACACCTGATCCAGTATTTGCCAAATAATTCATTACTACACCTGATTCATGCCGTCCTCCCATCCACTCATCTGCGGGAGTATACATTCTTGAAAACACTTCAAGGTTAGCCATTCGCTGAGTGTTATCTTCAATTGAAGTCATTAGTCCATAATTGTCTAAATTATCAACACTTGTTGCAATAACTCCTGGAGCTGCAAGTGCTCTAGGCAATCCTTTTCCAAAACTTACAGCAGTTAAAGGATTTGAAGACTTGGGATCTAACTCTCTTATAACTTTAGCTAGCCATCCTTCTGTTGCAACTGCGTTTGGCTCACATGTATGCCAAATATCCATTGCTCTAAAATGAGATCTTGAGGAGTTTTCATATCCAATTCCTTGAACTATAGCCATCTTACCTTCTTTAAAAATATCTCTAAAAGGCTCAGCATTTGGATGAAAAGCTAAATCATCTGTAAAAGGTAGTGAATCTCCTTCTTTATGACCTACATAATTTCTCACATCATAATAAATACCATTTGTAAAAGGTATAACTGTATTTAGGAAATCATTTCCTCCTGATAATTGAACAACAACTAAAACAGGATCTTTTTTTGTTTGTTTTTCTGCAACCATAATTCTCTCCTTATGCTAATTGGAATTCAGGGGATGAAACTAAGAGAGTATAAAGTTGGATAATCTTTTCTCTTAAATCCTCTGTATCTTTATTGTTACCTATAGATGGCCCTTTTGAAGCTATATCTAAAAGTTGATCAAATGTTTGTTCGCTTACTTCTAAATATCCAGCATTTTTCAAAACATTATTTACAAGTTGTTCAGCAGATAATTCTTCATTAGAACTAATCAAGTTTTCAACTAAATTTTTTGAACCAGAATTATTCATATCTGTTACCAAATCAACAGCATAATTTATTCTTTCTGTTAGTGAACCTCCATCAATCCATTCTTTCCCTGTATGCCAACCTTCCACAGTAGGAGGATCTAAAAGAGTTTGCCCCATAACAGTACTTAATCCATGTAAAGAGGCTAATCTATCATCTTTAGGGCCAACTTCTGAAGTTAGTTTTAATACTCCTGCTATAAATTCAGCTGGACATTTTACTCTCTTAAACATAGAGTTTTTGAAAAATTCTGATTTAAATAAAGTTCTCATAACTTCCTTCATATCTGCATCAGAATCCATAAATGTTTGAATTAATATTTTCATTGCTTCCTCATCTTTAGGAGGTTCTATGCTCCATGCAGGAATTTGAGGTTCATCAGCAACAAAAAAGTTATATAAATGTCTAGAAATAAATTTTGCACAGGCTTCAGTTTTGACAATAATTTCAACGATATCTTCTCCATTGAAATTACCTTTATTTCCTAAAAATTCTTTTTCTCCAAAATCGTGATCTTTTTCATCAAAAACAAATTGAGATTTGAAATGACCATAAGGATAAAGTGGAATTGGTTGTTCAAAAGTCCAGCCAGTAAATGCTCTTGATGCTTCTTTTATATCATCCTCAGAATAATTACCTATTCCCATTGAAAATAATTCCAATAACTCTCTACCAAAATTTTCATTAATATTTTTCCCATGATTTTCACAGTTATCTAGCCAGAAAATCATAGCGGGATCAGAAGCTAAATCAGTCAATAAAACTCTCAAATTCAAAAGGCAATTTTTTCTTAACATGGCTATATGATCAATCATAGTTGGGCCTTGTTCACTTTTAGTCCATCCGGTAGCAAAAACATGGTGCCAGAAAAGTGTCATCTTTTCTTGAAGAGGTTTCTTTGAATTAATCATTCTGTAAAACCATTTGGTATTATCCATACCAAAATTATCAGTTGATTGTAACTGAGGATAATATCTAGAAAGAATATCTTCATCAGGTAAATCTGGAACAATATCAATTTCAACGAGATCATCTACTATTGATTCATAACTTTTTTTTGATAATTCATCTAAAAGTTCAGGAGTAATTCCAAAACCTGCTCTTCTATACAAATGTGATATAAGTGCTTTATCTGTTGCCATTTCAAACCCCTATTTTTATTAATTAATTCTCTATTTAACTTCTTAAACTATACCCAAAAATCTAAATTTTCAAGATAAAATTACAGTAAAAAAGAGTATTACATAAAGTCAAAATCAGTTACAGGATCTGGAATATTATCCCATTTGTTTGATCCTTTAGTTCTCATGATTGTAATAATTCTCTTTACATCAGGATTTGCTAACCCCCAAAGTTTTTGCCCAGTTAATACATTTACTGCATTTTGAGCCCACCTTTTTGACCCTTCCTCAGCTGTAAAATTTGATCCTCCAGCATAATGTGGAGTTATGAATAAGTTTTCAGATTTTAATAATGGGGATTCAGCATCAAGAGGTTCAATTTCAGTAACATCAATTCCTGCTGAATAAATAATATTATTATTTAATGCATGAGCTAAATCTGACTCATTAACAATAGGACCTCTTGCACAATTTATGAAAATTACATTCTCTTTCATTTTAGAAAATGCGTCTAAATTAAATGCATGATTATTTTCTGCTGTTGCTGGTGAATGAACCGTGATGATGTCACTCTCTGTGATTAATTCATCAAAAGAGACTAATTTCACACCATATAAATCAGCAATAGACTGAGGGATATATGGGTCATGAGCGATTATTCTTTCTGGCCCAAAACCTTTAATTCTATTTGAAAATGCTCTTCCAATATTTCCAAATCCATAAATACCAACAGTAGTTCCTGCAATTCTTCTTAGTCTATTTCTTGCAGCCATAAGTTTACTAGGATCATCTGACCAAGCACCTTCTTTTGTGTATTTATTTAGCTCAGGAATCTGTCTTGTTATTGTTAGAAGCATTGCCATAGCGTGATCAGCTACTTCAGATGTATTAATTCCAGGTGTATTACATACACATATTCCAAGTTCAGTTGCGGCGTCTAAATCTACTGAGTCTACTCCTACACCAGACCTGCCAATCATTTTTAAGTTTGGTAATTTTTCCATCACATTTTTTGTAGTATGAGGAACTGTTCCAACAAGCAAAACATCAGCATCTTTACCAGCATTAATTAAATCATTCTCGTTAGCACAAGCAACAACAGAAACATCAATTCCAGCTTCTTCAAAAACATCAAGCATAGTTTGAGGAGGCCCACTTCTACCTGCTGAGCTTGCTGTAATAACTACTTTATGTGCCATAATTATCTCCTTAATAGAAATTTTTAGTAATATATATAGAAAAATAGTATACATTACTTATAAAAAAAAGTAAGAAATATGAATAAAAATAATTTTGGATATAAATCTATAAAAGAAATACATAAACTTTATCAAAGTAAAGAAGTTTCTCCAGTAGAAGTTATAAATGAAACCCTTGATAATATTGAAAAATTAAATGATAAGTTAAATGCTTTCGTAACAATAACAAGAGACCATGCAATTAAAAAGGCAAAAGAAATAGAAAAGAAAATCTTAGACGGAGAAAAACTAAATTTATTAAGCGGTATACCAATACCAATTAAGGATGTAGAACCAATGATGGGAGAGAGATGTACTTTTGGTTCACTTCCAAGAGATGGAATAGCAAACGAAGATTCCATGGTGGTTAGAAGAGTTAAACAGCATGATGGGATTATTGTAGGAAAGACGAACACTCCAGAATATGGTCAAGCAGCAACTGCAGACAATAGAGTTTATGGTTCAACTTATAACCCTTGGGGAGAAACATTAACATCAGGAGGTTCAAGTGGTGGATCAGCTGCAGCCGTAGCTGCAGGAATTACTTCTATAAGTCAAGGAGGTGATGGAGGAGGATCAATAAGAATACCGGCTTCTTTTTGTGGAGTTTACGGAATTAAGCCCACTCAAGGTCGTATCCCTAGAATCGTTAATGGGAATGTAAAATACAACGTAGTAAACAATGCTCTTTCTGGTCCTATAACAAGATATGTAGAGGATTCAGCTATTTTATTAGAAGCTTTGTCTGGTTACTCATCAGAGGGAGAATATATTACTATTGAAGAATCTCCAATAAATGAAAAATTACATAACAATAAAAGTAATTTCAAAATAGGATATAGTAAATCTATTGGAGGAGCCCTTGTAGAGGATGATATATCTAGAGTGATTCAATCTTCAGTTTATAAATTTCAGAAAGAATATAATTCAAATGTTGACGAAATAAACTTTTATCCAGAATCTATAGAAGAAATATATAATGTTTTTTTTGATTGGTTTTGTACTAAAGGATATGCTAGTGATCCAGAATTAATTGATAATCCTAAAATTAAATCTAAAGCTACAGATTATTTAGTAAGAAATTGGGAACATGGAAAAAAAATATCTGGTACCCGTTTGTTTGAATGCTACAACAAGATTGGTTATTACAGAGATTATATGAATAAATTTTTTCAAAATTATGATTTTTTGATCACTCCAACAATGGCTACAACAGCTTTTGAAGTAAATAATCCTCCTCAAAAGATAAATGATAAGAATGTTAATGATGAACTTTGGGATTTTACTCCATTCACATATTACTTTAATCTAACAGGAAATCCTGCAGCCACTATTCCAGTGGGTTTTGATAAGAAAAATTTACCAATAGGACTCCAGGTTATCGGAAAAATGGGTAAAGAATTTGAAGTACTTCAAATATCTAAAGAATTTGAAAACTTATTTAATTGGCCCAAAAATATATCCAAAATTTCTATATAGGCTGCCAATAGAATCCATCATTGTTTGATTTTATTCTACCTATTGCCTTTTCATCTGATAAATGCCCTGTGCAAACTATCCATTGATTTTTGTAGGCAGAATTTAATAAACCAACTCTAGAAATAGTACTCATCATGGTATTCCAATCAAATATTGGACACCAAAACTGTTCATTTATCTGAGCTTCGTTATGAAATAAATCTCCTGTAAGAATAATTTTTTCATCGTCTTGTGTTTCAAGGCATAAGCATTGGTGTCCTGGAGTGTGTCCATTTGCTGGAAGAGAAAAAACATCTTTTATGATTTCTGTTCTTCCTTCTATAAGTTCCAATGCTCCTAATTCTCTAAGTGGATAAATTTGTTTTTCAAAATCTTCATTAGGATTTTCTGTGTAGAAATCAAAATCATATTTAGATACTAAATATTTGGCATTAGGAAAAGTTAAGTTAGGTGAATTATCTTTCCAAGTAATATTCCATCCAATATGATCTCCGTGAGTATGAGTAATAAATACAAAATCAATATCTTCAGGTTTCTTACCCAATTTTAGTAAATTTGATAATAACTCTCCTGTTTTATCAGTATGATCATACGGTCCAGGCCCCATTCCTGTATCAATCAATATATTTTTACCTTCTGATTCCAGTAAGTAACCTCTCCAAGTAGATTGAATTGTTCCATCGGAATTTTGAGCAAAGGATTTATATCTATGCCAATCACCTTTAGTAACATTAGGATATACATGAGAGGGATCTCTCTTAACACCTATCAAATCGTTAACTAAATTTATTTTGAATTTTCCTATATTCAACATCAATAATCCTAACTAAATATAAATTTTTGTATATTATTATAATTAATAATTTTATTACGGAGCGTAAATATGACTACTTACTCTTGTGAGCAAGGGTGTGGAATGGCAGTTAAAGGTTTGACGTGTGGAAGTTGTGGAAAAGAACTCGCGCATGAAACCTTAACAAAAGATGATGGTGGCACAGTTGGAGTTGCCCAATGTCCTGATGGATGTGGCAAAATCAAATCTCCTATGTGTTGCGGTCATGATATGGCACATTCCTAGCTAACGAAAGTTAAGTATTCATAATTATTAAGGAGAATAAGTTGAAGATCCCTGATATAAGTTTACTTGACTTGGATAGAAATCCTAAAAATTTAAAAAGCTACGAAGGAAAAAAAACGATAATTGCTTTTTTCCCAGGAGCCTTTACTGGAGGTTGTACTGAAGAACTTTGCAGTTTTCAATCAGACCTAGATAGTTTTAATGACTTAGGTGTTCAAATAGTTGGTATTTCTGTTGATTCCCCATTTGCACTCACTGGGTGGGCTCAAGCAAATAATATAAGTTTTGATTTACTAAGTGATTATAAAAGAGAATGCATTAAGTTATTTGATGTTGAATTCCATGGTTTAGCAGGAATGGAAGGATATGTATCTTCAAACAGAGCTGTATTTATTGCTGATTCATCTGGTGAAATTACCTATAAATGGATAGCTGAGAATCCAGGAGTTTTACCTGATTTTGACGAAATAAAAAAGAATCTATAGATTAGATTCTTAATGCGGATGTGGTGAAATGGTAGACACGCATGCCTTAGGAGCATGTGCCGCAAGGCGTGGGGGTTCGACTCCCTTCATCCGCACCAAAACTATTAAATAATTTTCTAGTATAAATCAAACTGAAAATATTTTGAGATAAAATTTAACGATTGCCACTTTTTTGCCACTTTGAGAGTATAACTTTGATGAGAATTCAAGGTTTCTGAATAGATAGTTTTATTTCATCTCCAAAGGTTACTTTGAATATCTTCTCAATTATCTTTCTTGATTCTTCATTTGTCATTGATAGCTTGAAAAGATTATAAGAACTATTAGTTTTGAAATTTATCTCTAGACTAAGAGGTTTATTATCGATAACATTTACAGGCTTGGATTCAATTCCTTTAATATAATTTACGTCCTCTAAAAGTTCTCTTAGGAAGTTGTTTTCAAGGTTCGATAATAACTTAAACCATATAGGCGAAAGTTCATATATTCGAATATATTTTGAAGTATCAAATAGTTCTCTATTAAGGTCTGTATCTAATTTCTTTTTTCGCTTCATATCTAGGAGGTAATAACACTATGGTTAAGCTACTATCGAGAATTAAATTATTGCATTTACTTAATGTGAAATCTAATTTTGTGTCTAATTAAGAGGAGAAATCCTTTCATTCTTTCTAAATAAATAATTTCCATAAAATTACTGCATTTCAGGTTCTTTTTATAAAACCTTCCAATTACCTGGATTTAACAGGTCTGGAT
>CENZ01005927.1_pt1 | contig 41354 bp, 39 predicted proteins | sample 361341 | NCBI WGS metagenome assembly CENZ01 (sample SAMEA2619782, study PRJEB7988) | marine metagenome | biome: marine biome (ENVO:00000447); feature: deep chlorophyll maximum layer (ENVO:xxxxxxxx); material: "saline water (ENVO:00002010), including plankton (ENVO:xxxxxxxx)" | depth 50 m
AGGGCACCAGAAGCTCGGGAATTTGGTCGTAATTTATGACGACAATAGGATCACTATCGATGGAACCACCGATTTAGCAATGTCGGATAATGCCGAAAAGCGCTTCGAAGCCTATGGCTGGAATGTACGCAACCTCGGTGAAGCTTCCGAAGATACAGAACTTCTGGAGGAGGCACTTCTAGGGGCCGCCAATGAGACCGATAAACCTACGTTGCTGATTCTCCAAAGCCATATTGGTTTCCCGGCTCCGAACGCCGTCGATACTCCCGCTGCTCACGGCGCTATCACAGACGACATCGAAATCCTGGGTGCAAAGAGTGCGATGGGAATGGATCCCGATGCAACCTTTAACGTCGATGAAGATGTGCTTGCCGCGTACCGTGCTGCCGGAACCCGCGGTGCCACTGCACGCGAGAAGTGGTCTGATCAAGTGGCTTCGAGTGACCTCAGCAGGACTTGGATTGACACGCTATTAACAGGTTCGCCGATAGCCAATTGGTCGGATGAACTTCCCATCTACGAAGCCGGTACGTCCTTGGCGACTCGCAACGCCAACAGCCAAGTCCTTGACGCCATCGCTGATGCAGTCCCGTCTTTGGTTTCGGGGTCTGCTGACCTGACCGGAAATACTGGCACCAACATTGCAAGTGAGCCAATGACCGCCGACTGCCCAGACGGGCGGAAGCTCTATTACGGCGTAAGAGAACATGGCATGGGGAGCATCGCTAACGGCATGGCTTTGCACGGCGGAATAATCCCAGTAGTCGGCACTTTTCTAGTGTTTGCTGACTATATGAGGCCGTCAGTTCGTATGGCTGCATTAAGTTCGGCCAAAGTAATTTTCGTCTGGAGCCATGACTCGATCGGTGTTGGTGAAGACGGCCCGACACATCAACCGGTTGAACAAGTAGCTTCTTTGCGTGCTATCCCGGATCTTACGGTAATCCGTCCGGCCGACGGAAATGAAGTCAGCCAAGCTTGGGAGGTTGCTCTTAATCGGACAGGCCCTACAGCGCTAATCTTGACTCGTCAGAATGTTCCGGTCCTAGAGGGGACGGTGAAAGCAAACCAGGTTGAGCGTGGTGCATACATCTTGATAGACCCGCCCGATCCAGTAGTAATTCTTGCCGGCACTGGATCTGAAGTTCAGCTATGTGTCGAAGCCGCTGGGGCGCTCGCCGAAGACGGGGTAGCGTCACGTGTTGTCTCAATGCCCTCATGGGAACTCTTCCATGCGCAAGGCGAAGAATATCAGCGGACGGTGCTGCCTCCTGGTGTTCCAGTTGTTGGAGTGGAGGCCGGCGTTTCCTTGGGTTGGGATCGTTGGGCGGATACAACAGTCACCATTGATGAATTCGGCGCCAGTGCACCCGGCGACCTCGTCATGGAGAAGTTCGGTATCACAGCTTCTAATGTCGAGGCAGCTGCCCGTTCCTTGCTTTCATAAATAACTTCCGGAGACCTTAATGACTCAATCAGTTGAAAAAACTCAGCGACTTCAGGATCTTCATCACCAAGGTCAACAGAGCCCTTGGTTGGATAACTTGCGTCGAGGATGGATCACATCAGGTGAGCTCGATACGTGGGTTAGTTCTGGAATTCGCGGCCTGACCTCCAACCCCGCCATATTTCAAAAAGCAATAGAAGGCAGCGAGGACTACGACCCTCAGTTTCGAGAATTAATTAAAGATGGCATAGCAGTCAAACAGGCGTACTGGGATTTAGTCACTAGCGATATACGGGGCGCTCTCAAGGCTTTGTATCCGGTTTATCAGGCGTCTAACGGTATCGATGGCTTTGTATCCGTCGAAGTAGATCCAGCCTTAGCTCGAGATACGGCTCGAACCACTACTGATGCCCGTTCACTCCACGAGCTCATCAACGCACCAAATTTGATGGTGAAAATACCGGGCACTACTGAAGGGTTGCCATCCATCCGCACCATGATCGGCGAAGGTAGGTCAATTAATGTGACGTTAATCTTCTCGGTGAGCCGGTATCTCGAAGTAATGGAGTCATACCTAGCGGGATTAGAAGATGCTGTCGCTGCAGGACATAGCGATTTGTCCAATATCGCTAGCGTCGCGTCATTTTTCATTTCACGTACCGACACTGAAGTTGACAGGCGTTTAGAACAGTTGGGCAGTGAAGAGGCCCTGCAACTTCGCGGAAAAGCAGCTGTGGCCCAAGCACAGGTCGCGTACCAACATTTTCTAACAACTTTTTCCGGGCCTCGCTGGGAAGCGCTGGCGGAAAAGGGCGCACAAGTGCAGCGTCCGCTTTGGGCTTCAACCAGTACCAAAAACCCTCTCTACCCGGACACCCTTTATGTCGACGAGCTAATCGGACCAAATACCGTGAACACAATGCCTGATAATACGATTGAGGCTTTTATTGAGGGTGGGTCCGTCAAGCGAACGGTAGACGCAGATCCGGCGTCTGCTAAAGCAATATTAGATTCCCTTGTTGAGATCGGTATCGACTTGGAAGATGTAGCGCAAGTCCTTGAAGAGGAAGGCGTGGCTTCTTTCGTTAAGAGCTTCGATGAGTTGATAGCAAGTCTGACCAGCAAGGCGGATTCCTTGATGTAGGCGGAAGTGGGTTGCAAATTTAAACCGAGTCCCCTATTGTCTCCGCTGTGACCAGGATTCCGGCAAAGCCCAGCAGTTGTTCGATCCAGCAAACTCTTGATGTCATTGGCGATCGGTGGATACTGCTGATCCTCAGAAACCTGTTTCGTGGCGCAAGGCGCTTCAGTCAACTGGAAACAGATCTAGGCATCGCAAAGAATCTTCTCGCTTCGCGCCTCAATAAACTCGTTCAAGCTGACATCATCGAAAAAGTTCCATACCAGGAGCGACCAATACGGCATGAGTATCTACTGACGCAAAAAGGTCGCGACCTCTCGCCCAGCCTCGTAGCGATGATGCGATGGGGAGATCAATGGTGCAACGAGGGTGCAGCCCCGACAGTTCTTGTTCACGCAGAATGCGGCACCCCACTCGATCAAGTAACTCGTTGTCCTAGCTGCAATGACTCCCTCGACCCAGGACAGATTCGTAGCCGTCCGGGTCCGGGTGCAATGGAGGTTCTCCGATGATACTTTCCAGCGACGAAGCTATCGATGAAACCGGTGAGCTATTGCAGCTTCCGCTTGAAGAACTGCTGCAGCGCGCCGCTGCGATCAGGGACAAAACTTATGGAACTCGAATCACCTATAGTCCTAAGGTTTTCATCCCCCTAACAATGCTTTGCAGGGACAAGTGTGGATACTGCACCTTCGCCCAACCTCCAGCGAGATTGGATCAGCCTTACTTAGAGCCAGATCAAATTCTGGAACTAGCTCGCCACGGCGCTATGCAAGGCTGCCACGAGGCCCTCTTCACCTTGGGTGAACGTCCAGAGCTTCGATACCCGGTCGCTAAGCAGTGGCTAGCTGATAATAAATATGACAGCACTATCCACTACCTGACCGAAATGTGTCGCTTAGTTCGCGACGAAACCGGTCTTCTCCCCCACGCTAACGCGGGTGCTCTCTTCCCTGATGAGTTGGCAGAACTAAGGACAGTGAGCCCGAGTCAAGGCATGATGATTGAGAGCCTCAACGAGGAGCTTCTATGTCATCGCGGCTGCCCGGACAAAGAGCCTGCTCGACGTTTGGCGACCCTAGAGGCTGCGGGAGAGCTCCAAATACCTTTCACGACTGGCCTACTTATCGGAATTGGCGAATCCTTAAGGGACCGAGTCGAGGCGTTACAAGCGATCAGCCTGAGCCACTCTGTGCATGGACACATCCAAGAGGTCATCATTCAAAACTTTCTTCCCAAGCTGGGAACGACCATGCAGAAAAGCCCTCCTTGCCCACCGGATGAATATCTTCAGGCAATTGCCCTCGCTCGTATTCTTTTACCTTCGGACATACATCTGCAGGCACCACCAAATCTTTCCGATGACTTTGGCGGGCTGATTGACGCTGGGATTGACGATTGGGGTGGTGTATCCCCTGTGACGGCAGACCATGTCAACCCGGAACGACCCTGGCCTGATTTAGATCGACTCAAGGAAGTCACCGAAGAACGGCGTTTTACTCTGGCACCGCGTTTAACTATTCATCCAAGCTACGCCTTGAACCCTTCCAAGTGGCTTGATGCAGATAACCGTTTTTCAGTGTTAGACCGGAGCGATGCTGAAGGTTTAGGACGAGATGATCCTGGCTCACAAATGCCGGAATTGACGATGGAAAACCGGGATGCCGGGTCAGGTGCCGATGTACTCGTCGCAGATGAAAACAGCACGCAATGGTATTCAGGCGGCGCCACCAATCCCCCTCCCAGGATTTTGGCGGGCAACTCGTATTCGAGTGGGGCTGTCAAGGAAGCATTAGATGGAGTTCTCAAAGGGCAAGAAGTCGAGACAGAGCAAATAATTGCGCTCTTCAACGCTCGAGGACCCGAAGTAGTCGCCGTAGCTGAAGTAGCGGACCAGCTTCGCCAAGAGGCAGTCGGAGACAGAGTGACTTGGGTTCACAACCGAAATATTAACTACACAAACGTCTGCACATTTAAATGTCGATTCTGTGGTTTCTCCAAAGGGCCACTGTCTCTGAATCTGCGCGGAACCCCGTACATGCTGACCTTGGGGGACATCCAGGAAAGAGTCATCGAAGCAGCTCAGCTAGGGGCGACTGAGGTTACCCTTCAGGGCGGGATTCACCCGAGTTTCGATGGGGATTACTACATAGACGTCTGCAAGGCGATTCAAGATGTTGTCCCAGAGATGCACTTGCACGGCTTTACCGCCCTTGAAGTAATTGAGGGCGCAAAAAGACTCGATGAGTCATTGGTTGAGTACCTCACCCGACTTAAAGAAGCTGGTCTCAAGTCTCTACCCGGTACGGCAGCGGAAGTGTTAGACGACGAGGTTCGCCAAATTCTCTGTCCCGACAAGATCTCAACTGATGAATGGCTCGATTGCCACGAAGCGGCACATGCCGTAGGACTGCATTCAAATATCACCATAATGTTCGGATCTATTGAAGAACCGAGACACTGGGCTAACCACATAGTCAAAACTAGGAGTTTACAGAAAAGAACTGGAGGGTTTACCGAATGGGTTCCCTTGCCTTTCGTTCATATGGCTAGCCCCATCTATCTCCAAAAACAGGCCAGACGAGGCCCAACATTCAGAGAAACCCTTTTGATGCATAGTGTCGGAAGAATCGCCTATCACGGCCTGATTGACAACATCCAACTTTCATGGGTGAAGATAGGAGTTGAGGGCGCTCAACAAATACTAAAAGCTGGAGCCAACGATCTCGGTGGAACACTCATGGATGAGAACATCAGTCGGGCTGCTGGAGCTCAACATGGTCAGGGGCTCGTCGAAGACGATTTCAGAAATCTTGTTGAACCGCTCGGACGGACTATCCGACAGCGCACCACTTCTTATGGCGAAGCGGACGGCAAACCCCCAGTAGTTAAGACCGCAACTATGGGCGCTGATAATCCAACGGATAGAAAGCTTATTCCCGTAACAGCTCTGGGTGACCAGATTTAACTGGTCCAGAGTACTTCAAAGGGCTGCTGCCTAAAAAACTGTCGATTCTGGTGTTTGACCCACAATGGCAGCGGCTTTATCGACAGATCGCCTTGCTCTCGAAAGTCGCTTTTCTAACTCTGGGCGCTTGGCATTTCCACCGTCAGCATCAAGCGCTTCTTGCAGGACCGAAATACCTAAATCAGCCAGCTCTTCAGAGATACCAACTAAACGGGAGCGAATTTCCTCTAGCTGCTCTTCCACGTCAAACATCTTTGGTCATGATCGAGTCGATGATTTCTAAGGGATGTCGGACATCTAGGCCAGCTGAACGAAGATGCAAAAGGCAACCTGGATTGGCGCTAGCGACTATCGCAGCACCTGATCGCTCAATAGACGCCACTTTTCTGTCTCGAACCTCAGCCGCCGTGTCAGGGTGAAATGCTGAATATGCTCCCCCGGCTCCACAACACAACCCCTCATCGTCGAGGGTCACTGCTTCTGTGTAACGACCGAGAACCTCATATACCGACTTATGAGATCGCTGAACATGGCGAAGGTGACACGGGTCCTGAACAGCGACCGGGACGCCACCTTTCGGCGCCGGCGGCAATTCATCTAGATGTTCTGCCAGCCACTCATGAACATCCAGTACCCGAGCAGAAAAGTCTTTTGCCTCTTGAGTTTTTAGAAGATGACCATAGTCTTTTAACTGAGCCCCGCACCCTGCTGAATCCACCAAAATTGGTGCTTTACCGGGAAAAGCCGACATGGTTTTTGCTGCTAATCGGCGCGCATCCTCGGCAAGCCCTGCATGCACATGTAAAGCACCACAGCAAGCAGCTCCCCTGTCTGGAAATTGGACTCCATTTCCAGTCGCTTCAATAACCCGTTGAACTGCTTGATGGGTCTCACGCATCCAGGCGTCCATAATGCACCCTGTAAAGAGAAAAACGTCGTTGCCGCTAGCCACCAGTCGTTTTTGAGTCAGTGGAATTTTTGGCAGGCCCAGCCGCTTTGGTACGACCTTGAAACGTTGAAGCACTGCCAAGATCTTGGAACCAAACGTCAAAATTCTAGGCCATCCCAACGCCTGATAGCCAAGCCGGCGCCACCACGGCTGATAAGCGGTTTGAGTCGCCAAGGCCTCTCGAGTCGTCTCCATCATCGACCCAAACTGAACCCCAGCGGGACATGCAGTTTCGCAACCCCGACACTGAATACACGCATCCATGAATCCGACAAACTCTTCATCGACAACGCCGGTATCAGCCGCTGCTTTCATCAGAGCAATACGCCCGCGCGGTGAGGCCGACTCTTCTTGAGTAACTCGATATGTCGGACAGTGCGGCAAACAGAGACCACATGAGACACATGAAACCAGGTCACTTTGAGGAATCCCAAGATCAATTTTAGTTTTTGTCATGCTTCTACAACCTGTCGACCCGGGTTCAACCGCCCAGTCGGGTCCAGCCTATGCTCCAAGTCCCTCATCAAGGAACGGTTGCGTTCGGACACCTGCCCGCCGCCAATAGGAATATCGCCGTGAACGATTCCAACGCCTATCTCGGCAATCCAATTACTTCCATTGACTTCGAGATCTTTGAGGGATTTGGGTTCGAGTGCTACTCGCCCTCCTACGGGCAACGCAGGCGGTCCTTCAACCTCTTCTAAATTTAAAAGAGCAGCTTCAGCTTCAACGTCAGATAAGACGCCTTCTATGCATACCCAAACCCGCTTTCCATCCCACAGGATCGAGGACGGCCGATACAACTTTGAGTAAACCTCGAAGGGATCAGCGATCCCAGATAACCACTTCGTGGCGGCCGGTATTGGCAAGCACCGGAGGATAACTTCAGCTATACAACCAAATTTCCCTAAGGAACCGACGAGCAGTCGACACAAGTCATATCCGGATACGTTTTTGACGGTTGGTCCACCAGAGGTAACAATTTTACCTGCGTGGTCCACGTGTCGAATTTGAAGAACAAGGTCTCGCATAGGGCCATACCTGAGCCGCCGGATTCCACTCCTTCCAACGGCTAGAACTCCACCCACAGTTGCGTTCGGAGCCATATCCAACGGCACCATCTGACTATGTTGTGCCAGTACCTCCGATAGTTCGATGAGCGTCGTTCCAGCCCCGCATCTCACCGTCATCTCCTCAGGCTGATGAGACCACACACCTGACGGTGCGACCACCTTCCTAACATTCGGATCAGGAAGCCCGCCTACTTCCCATTGCGTTTGGCCGCCAGCGACTGTTACTGGTCCAGTGGGGCCAACTTCGGCTGCAAACTTGCGTATTTCCGGTGAGATTTGTTCTTCTAAACTCACACCCATGCTCCCTCGGGCACATGCTGGTGAAAGGAGTCGCTGCACCGAGATCCGGAAGGCAAGACTTTCAACGGATTAGCGAAGCCTTGAGGATCGAATGCTTCTCGGATCAAATCCTGTGTGGCCATGTCATGAGAGCTAAAGAGCATTCCCATGTAATCGCGCTTTTCAAGTCCGATGCCGTGTTCACCACTTAGGACTCCGCCCGCCTCAATCGACGCGGTCACGATGGCTCGTCCGGCCGCATGCACTCTTTCCAAAACACCTGGTTCACTGCTGTCATAGGCCAAAATAGGATGGAGGTTTCCATCGCCCGCGTGAAATACGTTGACGGCAATTAAGTCATAGGCGTCTGCAATGTTGTAGACCTTTTCCAACACTTCAACGAGCTTTCCTCGAGGAACCACAGTGTCGTGCAGGTAGTAGTCAGGTTTAATTCTTGCGACCGCACCGAAAGCATTCTTGCGGCCTTTCCACAGGAGTTCTCGTTCCTCGTCGTCAACGGCTACTCGAACATTTCCTACCTGGTGCCGTTCTGCGACTGATCGAACAACTTCGACTCCGTGTTCAACTCCTCCGGGTAGTCCGTCAAGTTCAACTAGCAGAACTGCATCGGCTTCGGTTGGGTATCCAGCATTTACAAACGCTTCAACGATTTCGATTGCACGTTTATCCATCATTTCGAGAGCGGCTGGTATAAGTCCAGCAGCAATAATGGCAGACACAGCTGCTGCTCCGTCCCGAACATCTTCAAAGTCGAGAAGGAGCGTGCGAATTGCCGGAGGATTCGGAGTTAACCGCACAGCAATCTTGGTGGCAACGCCCATTGTTCCTTCGGAACCGACGAAGAGCCCTCGGAGATCATACCCACCAGGTTCAGCTGTCAAATCACCTAAGACGGTCACGCTTCCGTCAGGCAGCACTACCTCTATCGCTGCAACATGGGCGCTGGTCACTCCGTACGCCAAACAGTGAGGTCCGCCACTGTTGTTGGCTACGTTTCCTCCGATTGAACAGACCTGTTGACTAGATGGGTCTGGAGCGAAATGAAAGCCAAGTGGCATCAACTCTCTACTTAAATCTAAGTTCAAAACCCCTGGTTCCACCCAGGCAATCCTGTTGTCTAAATCAACTTCAATAATTTTGTTCATTTTCGCCGTTGCGATTATGACTGGGTCGCCAACCGGCACAGCGCCGCCGGCAAGACCAGTACCTGAGCCTCTAGCCAGAAATGGACGCCCATGATCGAGGCAAATGTCAACAATCTCTCTCACCTCCGGGGTGTCCACTGGCAAGCAGACAATCGCCGGTTCTCCTTGCAGTACCGAGCCATCTTTGCCGTAGAGCCCAAGCTCAAAATCGCCTGCTCTAGCCCGATCACCTAAAACGGCATGTAAGTCATCAAACAGCTTGGCATCACTCTTATTCTGCACAGACACGAACGTACCGTAGGATGGAGCTGTGACGAAGTCCTTAACGTCATCTAATCCGGATCGAGAGTGGTTATCTTTCGAGGACCCAAGTGAACATCGAACTTGGCTCTTTGACATAACCTTTCTGAGTAGTGCCTGGACTTGCATCTACGGGGCGGGTTGCCCGGGCGTGGAACCCGAACCGGCACCTGAAAAAGAGCTCGGCTGTTGCACCCACGGTGCCTACATCTCGGGCGATGAGGACCTCAAGCATGTGCGGGAGCAAATCGAACGTCTTACTCCAGAACTTTGGCAATACAAAGAACATGCCAACGATACTGGGGGCGGCCTCTGGCAGGACGACGAGGGGTGGTGGCGAACCAGAGTGGTAGAAGGTGCTTGTGTTTTTCAAAATCGTCCAGATCATCCGAATGGCGCTGGATGCGCTTTCCATCAACTAGCGCTATCAACAGGCGAAAAACCCATGGAGCTGAAGCCCGAAATTTGTTGGCAGGCGCCCATACGGCGAGAGGATCACGAGACAGCTACCGGCCACATCTACACCATGGTGCGAGAATGGGAGCGACGCGACTGGGGTGGCGAAGAAACAGATATTTGGTGGTGGTGCACATCAGACCCTCAAGCCCATGTAGGGGCCACTCCTGTATATAAGCAAATGGAAGCGGAGTTGGACGAGATTTGCGGCTCCACTGTCTACGGGTGGCTGAGGTCGGAGCTAGACCTCCGACAATCGTCCACTTCTTTTCTTCCGCACCCGACAGTCAGGCGCCGGTGACGACTAGAACTTAGGACTTGCCTTCTTCTGTGTCATCAAAATCAGCATACTTGGCAGCCAAATCTGAGTAATCGTCGTATTTGTCTGCAAGGTCGCCGTATTGGTCATCGGGCGCGTCTTCTTCTTCTTTCGAGAACAAGTCAGGTTCATCGAAATCAAAGTCTTCAACCGAAAAAGCGGCCGCATTGTCTCTATGAAATTTTCTCGCCTCTTCGTATCGGCGATGACGACCCTTCTTCACGGATGGCTCCTCGTCTCCAAACCGCCCACTGCTAAGTCCCAATGGACCACACAGTGGAACAAACCACGGCAATCACCTTATTTCTAGCAGATAATTGAGACAAAAATCGTGTGGTTAGGGTTCGAAATTCTCTTTATTTTCGTTGGAGACGGCCGCTCGAGTTTCGAGAACCAGTCCCCCTTCAGCGTCGAACGCCAGAGATGCACGTCCTTCGACCAAATCGCGAATTCGTGCACCAACCAATTCGGCACGCCAGCCGCTGGCTAACTTCGGATTTTTAGCTCCTCGTAAGAGGTCGTTAATATCCGATCTTGTTGCCAACAGACTCGGATCTACGGCTTCATCCTTAGCAACTTGCGAGATCCAAGCCGAGACTAGAGTCACTGCGGCTCTCATCTCATTTCCGAGTTTTGGTCCATCTTCCACATCAAGGGTGGCGACTTGCTCCGGCTTAAGCTTCATTCCCTCGTCAACTAGCGTGAGAATCTCTTTAGCTAGCGACTCTTTCAGGGAACGACTATCAAGACCGCGAATTGTCTTAAGTTCATCCAGGTTTGACGGCGCGCGTTGAGCTATTCCAACCATCGCCAAATCGGATAGTACGAATCGAATTGGGATGTCTTTTCGTTGTGCCGTTCCTTCTCTCCATCGAGCTAACACAGAGATAACGCAACGTGGTTTACCTTTCAAGTGGCGCGCTTCCTTAATACGTGTCCATGCCAACTCAGGCGAAATATTCGGCTTGATTTTTTGCTGCAACAACCGACACTCAGCCAGGGCCCAATCCAGTCGACCCCGCTCTTCAAGTTCTGCGACGAGTTGGTCGTGTACCTCAAAGAGGTACCGCACATCATTTGCTGCGTACTCCTGTTGATTATTTCGGAGCGGACGTTCGAACCAGTCGGTTAACCGGTCTCCCTTGGGTAGACGAACACCAACATATCTCTCCACTAGTGCCGAAAGCGAAGGAGTGCTCATACCTGTAAAACCGGCTACCAGCTGTGTGTCAAATAGATTTTGGGGACCAAATCCGCACGCTCGTTGAAGCACTTCAATGTCTTGTGAAGCAGCGTGCATAATAAAAAGCACGTCACTTTCCAAGACTTCGGCAAATGGCCCCAAGTCAACCTGTAAAGGGTCGACAAGAAATATTTCATCAGCAACTCTCACCTGAATCAAAGCCACCTTCGGCCAATACGTTCGCTCACGATGGAATTCGGTATCAAGTGCTATCCGTCGAACTCTGAGCGCTTTCGCAATTAGCTCGCTAAAAGCTTCTTGGGTTTGTATCCAGGAATAGGAGGCTCCTGCAACCAGGCCCGCTTCAATGCCTTCTAATTTGTCATTAGCCGTTAGACGACGAAGACGGGTCACGTAGACCCACGTTCAATCTCGCGGTCCGAGTCAACCCAAGCGAGAATGCCACCAACAACATTGAATGCATCGACGCCTTGGATCCGGAGATACTCACAGGCTTCATCACTTCGTATCCCACTCCTACACATAACGTAAACAGGGCCTTCATCTGGGATTTCGTCGATTCGAGTTGCGACTTCGCCGAGAGGGATTAGGTATGTTCCCGCTATTCTCCCTTGGTTCCATTCCTCCGGTTCGCGAACGTCAATAACAGTCGCTCCCATAGCTATCTGATCTGCTAGCGCGTCGACGGAAATTGTGGGAACGATCATTTACCTACCTCGTGTCCAGAGGGTATCTACTGCTAGCAACACTACTGGACCTCAAAGAATCGGTTAGGGCGGCGAATTCTTCGGGAGTGTTGATGTTCTGGGTTTCGCTAGAAGAGGCTTCAACCACCGAAAAATCACCTTCGCTTAACGCGAATTTTGGTCCACGCACCCCGCGGTCGAAACCAAACTTAAGGAGCTCTAGGGAGGATTTTTTATAAAGGCCGATCAAGGGTTGTAGCCGGTCGCTCTTAGCTAGAACTACCGGTTTCTTCGATGCTTCGCCGGCGGCCAATATTAGGTTAAATAATTTCCCCGAAACCAGAGGTACATCACATGGACACACCACAATGTCTCCTAGCCTCTCAACAGCATTTATAAGAACATGTAATGGCCCTTGCGCATCCAACTCATCAGGAACGATCGGCATGTTGATAGAGGAATGGCCTCCTAACGCAACAACCGACTCCAAGCCAGCCTTCTTCATAGCGCCAGCAACCCATTCGGACATTGGTTGCCCATTTAGTTGAAGCGATGCCTTGTCTTCTCCCATACGGCTGGATTTGCCACCGCAAAGAACGGCCCCGGTGGCTGTCATTCCGACTCAGGCACTCCGGAAGGGTCAAGCTGCATGAGAAATTGGGCGCAGCGCTCAGCCTCATCACTCTCTCCAATAGCTACTGCAGAACGGTGAAGCCCAAGTAGGGACCTCAAGAAGCCGAGATTTGTCTCATGCGTCCAGCGCACATACCCACTACCGCGCCATCCGGAGGCTCTCAGCGTGTCAAGTCCGCGGTGGTAACCAACCCTGAAATAGGCGTATCTCTCTATGAGTTCGTCGCTCATATTCCCAAGGGCAACCCAAGGGTCCAGGAAACGAGGCCACTTGGCAGCAACCGCTGCCACCATCGCTTTCCGATCCGAGGGAGGAGCAGCGAGAGCATCCGCTAGTGCTGATACTGCTTCCGATTGGTAGCTGGGAATAATTGTTTCGGGCAGACCGCCCGTGGTTAAGTGAATTGGCGTCTCCGGCATGGCTTGATTCTACTAGGACTGTTTCGCTGCAGTTAAGAGATTTGACGAAGAGCCTGTTCTATAAGGTTGGCAACCTGATCGGGATGAGACATAGGGGCATCATGTTTGGCGTCTTTCAAACGCTCTACTTCGCCCCTTATTGCTTCTTGCCCAAAGATGGTTGCGGCTCTTTGCGCATGCTCTCCAGATAGCTCTCCGACACCGATAACCAACGGAATTTTGGCGTCCTCGAGGCGGTAACGTTGCGTTGTCTGAGTCTTCAGCTCATGGACCATTAAGACCCCTTGGCTCCGAAGCTTTGAGCGGCTGTTAGTTGGGAGGGCGCTCCAGCGGTCCTCGCCAATCATTCGCCTAATGAAATGCTCTGCTGCATCAGATGGGTCGATGTCACTGCTAGGCGGGGGCGGCCACCAGCTCTCCCAGGTTCGTGGAGCCTCGTATGACACTGCCGCACGAACATTACGGTTGCCGCTACTAGCGGCAGCCAATGCAATGCTGCCTCCATAGCTATGGCCAAAAAGTACCGTAGGGCGACCTCCAATAACCAGCTCCAAATCATGGACATGTTCTTCGAAGGTATAGGGCTGCCCTAGATGCCCGGAACGGCCATACCCTCTGCGGTCGTAACGAACGACTTCGCAGTGGTCAATCCTTCTGGCGACTCGGATCATTCCGGCGGCCCTGTCTACTGCCCCGTGGATTAATACAATCTGCATTTCCGAATTCGTCGACCGACTTCGATATATCGCAAGACCCTGAGTCTTCTCTTGTGAGGCCGGCACTGTTCAAGGAACTCGCAACACCCTCAAGGTGTCCGTTGCATGAGTAGCGGCGCTTGAACCTGACACGACCACAACTGTGTCGCCAGAGCGAACTACACCGACTCGAGCGGCGGTCGCCACTGCTTCCTCGGCGGTAGCAGCTGGAGTCGCTTGTTCATTGAAAATCAATGGCCTTGTCCCCCAGGAAAGAGATAGCTGATTGGCAGTGCGGTCATCGAATGTCATGCCAAATAGTGGGACGGTCGGTCGGAAACGGGCGACACTTCGAACGGTGAAACCAGAGCGACTCAAGCAAATCACGGCTACGGCGTCAGTATCGGTTGCCGTGCGAGATGCCGCCATCGTTAAAGCATCAGTGACACGCAGATAGGCGGCATCGGAGTTTGATCGCCTTCGGATAGCTTGGATGTGTTCGGACCAACTCTCATAATCGAATTTCTCGTCTGCTCGGGCCGTAATACGGGCCATAGTCCGAACTGCGTTAATAGGGTCACGCCCAATCGCCGTTTCACCGCTCAGCATGACTGCTGAGGTGCCGTCAAAGACAGCATTCGCTATATCTGAGGCTTCTGCACGTGTGGGCGTTGGAGCTGACACCATTGACTCAAGCATCTGGGTAGCTGTTATAGCGGGTCGCCCCAGAGCAATGCATTCTTGAATTATGTGCTTTTGCAGGTGGGGCAATTCTTCGATATCTGCTTCTGTTCCTAAATCACCTCGTGCAACCATAACTGCGCCCGAAGCTTCGATAATCCCCTCCAAGTTAGATACCGCTGCTTTTGTCTCGATCTTTGCAATGACCATCGGGCCTCGAGGGGCGGGTTCCACACCTAACCGTCTGATGTCATGTGCTGAGCGCACAAATGAAACAGCCACCATGTCAGTGCCCAACTCAACAAATGTGTCTAACAACGTTAGGTCGTGGTCAGTTGGCGAACTGAGACGAAGTCGATCCGAAGGGACATGCAGTCCCGGTCTACCTTCTAGGCGTCCGCCATGCACAACTCGAGCCTTTAAACGATCTCCTTCGTGCTCTTCTACGGCCACTACAACCTGGCCGTCACCGAATGAGAGGCTGTCTCCAAGTTGGACGTCTTGAAGAAGATTCGGGTAATCCACGCTAATGAAGTCAGAAGAACTGTTGCTTCCGTCAACTCCTATCGAAACCTGAGTGTCTTCAATAAGTTCAATGCCCTCTTCACCAAATGGCGCACACCTGACTTTTGGCCCAGGTAAATCGACAACAATCCCGACGTGCTTACCTAGATCGGCAGACATCTTGCGCACCAGCTGAAATTTTGCGACTTGCTCATCAAGGGTGCCGTGAGCGAGCCCAATACGGGCTACATCCATTCCTGCCTCGATCATCCCCCTGAGAGTCGCTTCATCTTCAGATGCTGGGCCGATAGTTGCGATGATCTTGGTACGCCTTGCCATAACCTCCAAGGTACCGATGCATCCAGAAAAGGCCAGAAGGAATCTCTACTGTTCATCGGATCGTCAATAACCTCCAATAGCAATGGTGCCCTCATAGCCTCTATGGTCAGGCTCAATGGAATTAATTTTTGTTCGCCACGGCAGACCACAACACGTTCAAAAGCTTGATGGAACTCCGGCCGATCCACCACTTGCTGACATCGGACACGCCCAAGCAGCAGCGGTAGCTGAATGGTTAAGCGAAGAATCGATAGACCAGATCTACACGAGCCCGATGCGCCGTGCTCGAGAGACGGCGGAACCTATTGAAAAAAGGCTTGGACTTACCGCCATTGTCCGCGCTGATATCAGTGAGTTCGACAAGGACGCTAGCTCTTACGTGCCTATGGAAATCTTAAAGGAAACCAATCGAGCAGCATGGGAGGCTATGGCCTCGGGTTCCATGGGCGGCGCTGGAGGAAAGCTCTCATCTTGGTACTCAAACACCGTCAACGAGCTTGAGAGAATTATCAAAGATCACAGCGGTCACAGGATCGCTGTGATTTGTCACGGCGGCGTCATCAACGCCTACCTATCGGTTTGCCTTGACATCGACATTAAGCAGTTCATGAAGTTCGACGTCGACTACACGTCAGTTACTCGGGTTTTAGCATCCGGGTTGGGACACCGAAGCGTCAAATCGATTAACGAGACGACTCATTTTCGCAGCCAACCTCATTTAGCAGTTACGCAAAATACATAGGCCAATCTAGTTAGTCGGTACCTCAGAGAATGGAAGCTCCTTATCAGTCCGAACATCACCGGGCAGACCCAGAACCCGTTCCCCTAATATGTTCCGCATAACCTCGGATGTGCCGCCTTCAATCGAATTGGCTCTTGAACGCAAGAATTGCTGTTGAGCGCTTGAAGTTCCCATGGCCATCGCTGAGCGTTCGATTGAATACGTGTCGTACAGCATTGCCTCGGGACCGAGGAGTTCCATGTTGAACTCGTGAATGTCTTTATTGTTCTCTGCGAAAGCTAGTTTTCCTGTTGAACCCTCGGGTCCAGGAACTCCTTTTACTCTGTTTTGACTTGCTCTTATATTTGTTAATCGCGCAACCTCGGCCTTACACCACAACGCCATTAATCGATCCCTAAGGGCAGGAGTTTTACGACTTTCGTCCATATCCGCCCATAGCTCAACTGAATCTCCTATTGCTCCGGAGCCTCGAGGAGCCTGACTACCTCCTATAGCTACTCTTTCATTCATCAGAGTCGTCAGCGCAACCCTCCATCCATCTCCCGTTGCACCCAAGCGTTCAGAATCAGGAATTCGGGCATCAGTAAAATAGACCTCGTTAAATTCTGCGTCACCCGTCATTTGACGCAACGGACGAACTTCCACTCCCGGTTGCTCCATGTCGACAACAAAGTAGGACAGTCCTTTGTGCTTAGGAGCCTCGGGGTCAGTGCGGGTAACTAGACAACCCCAACGAGAGACATGGGCGAGCGTCGTCCAAACTTTCTGTCCGTTAACGACCCACTCTTCGCCGTCTTGGACAGCACGACTAGTCAAGCCCGCCACGTCACTCCCTGCAGATGGCTCAGAGAAAAGCTGGCACCAAATTTCTTCAGTACTAAACAGGGGCCTGAGGTAACGCTGCTTCTGATCTTCACTGCCATGTGTGTACACAGTTGGGCCGCACATGCCGTAGCCAATTGGATTGCGTGGCCAGCACATCGGTGCACCGGCCTCGGTTAGCAGGGCGTTAACTCTGCCTTGGAGCTTCGGAGCCACACTTAAGCCTCCGAATCCTTCGTCGAAATGAACCCAAGCCAGCCCTAAGTCGTATTGGGCCCCAAGGAAATCCACCCGTGAGCCAGCAGGGTCATGATCCAGCAACAACTGGCCTACCAATGATTCAAGGTGCTTTTCCGCAGCATCAGAACTCATTTATCCTCCGATTTGGGTACCTAGCGGGACGGTAACTCCGCTTCCCGATGGACAATTATTGAAAAACTACTCTGAAACTAATCAAAATCCCCTTTGAACCAACGGACCTTGGAGTCGAATTCCCACCGAAACCTGCGCTCACGACTCAATTCAGTTGACTCCAAAGGCGAGTTGCTAGCCCTCTGAGTTCTATAGCTGCTCCTGGGTCGCTCCGGTCAGCTAACGCCTCCATCTGGCGGGCTGCCTCATCAATTCTTCCGAGCGACTCTAACGCTGAAGCCAATTGCCGAGCTTCCGCCACCGACGGCTGCTCGAAGCATAAAATCAATTCGAGAATAGGAATTAAATCTTTGGATGCCCGAGCCTTAATACGAATTATTCGCAAGTTATTCAGCATCCGAGACAAAATCGCTTGGTTAGTGACTCCAGACAGATAGTCCGAATTGAATTCAGATGAAGGGTGCATTCGGTTGAACAAACCTTGAGCCTGGGATCGATCGATCATTTCCCCTTTAAAAGGATCCACAAAGACATCCGAATCATGGGCATCTCCGACGAGAAAATGTCCCGGCATCCCTACACCGTAAGCCTGCAGAGAGCAGCGGCGAGCAACCTCCAAGATCACAACGGCTAGCGAAATTGGAATTCCTTTTCGTCTTTCTAACACCTTGTCGAGATAGCTATTGACCGGATCAAAATAGTGAATCTCATCTCCAGCGAAGCCCATTTCACCAAAAATATGTTCGACTACGCCCGACAAGGTCTTGACGGTCACTCCCTCAGCCAGACGATCTAATTTGGACAACTCGCTGTCAAAATTAAGTGTCCGTCCTTGGCAATGCCCACTCGCCAACAGACAGGTCAAGTCAAGCGGGACAGGAGTTTCCAACATAAGCGTCTTGAAACGGTCCAAATCCGAGAGCGGCGAGGAAGTCACTAGGTTCGGAGAGTAGCTTGGCGAGGAACGTCGATGGTGCACCGAGAGATCAGAACATATGACATCCCCTCATCCTTATCTGGACACTGCAGTTCCAATACCAATCGCCCATCGGGGAGGTGCAGGCGCTTGGCCTGAAAACACAATGCCCGCATTCCAGGGCGCGGTTGATCTTGGCTTTCAGTACGTAGAGACAGATGTTCATGCAACCGCCGACGGAGTACTTGTGGCCTTCCATGACACTCGTTTAGACCGTGCCACTGACAAAAAAGGAAAGATTTCGGAATTACCTTGGAGCGACGTCCAAAAAGCACTCGTCGACGGAAGAGAGCCAATACCTCGATTCACGGAGCTGATGCAGAGTTTCCCTGATCTGAAAGTCAATATCGACCCCAAGTTAGATAACGCTGTAGCCCCGTTAATTCAAGAGCTAAAGCAACTCAACGCTCTGGACAGAGTGTGCGTTGGCGCATTCTCTGATGCCAGACTTGGAAAATTTCACGATGAGTTCGGCGAAGAAATCTGTTTAAGCATGGGGCCATTTGAGGTAATCACGGCGCGTCTCTCATCCTGGGGATTGCCAAAGAAGAGCTTTCGAGCCCGTGCCGCTCAAATTCCGATCCGTCAGGGGCCAATCCCTATTGCCGATAGGCGTTTCATAGAACGCATGCACTCGCTCGATATTTCTGTTCACGTTTGGACCATCGATGAGGTGGCTGACATGAACCGACTCTTAGACCTCAATGTCGATGCGATAATGACTGATGTGCCGGCAACTCTTCTCGAAGTATTAAGAGGGCGCGGATTGTGGCCAAACGAAAGCTGAACTGATGGGAAAGCTCGACGAATCCGTCCTCCAGGAATTTCTAAACATCGTTGGCCCTAACCACGCCTTGCAAGAGCCCGACCTAACAGCTAGCTACACGACAGACTGGACTGGACGATTTGTCGGCCGGTCGCCCATGGTGCTGCGGCCCGCCGATACCTTTCAAATCGCAGCACTGGTGAAGGTTGCCGCACATGCCGGCATCAGCATCGTGCCCCAGGGAGGCAATACAGGTTTGGTCGGTGGAAGCGTTCCCCTAAATCAAGAGATTGTCATCTCCACTTTACGTCTGGACCAATGCGAGCCAGTTGATGGGTTGGCTCAGCAGGTAACCGCTGGCGCAGGCACCACGTTAGCCAAAGCTCAGTCACACGCTTCCGAACAGGGTTTTGACATAGGTGTTGACCTCGCTGCCCGCGGTAGCTGCACTATCGGTGGAATGATCGCTACAAACGCTGGCGGCATAAACGTTGTCCGCTACGGGGCGATGCGCGACCAAGTCTTAGGCCTTGAAGCTGTACTGTCCGATGGCTCGATCATCAGTCACCTCGAAGGCTTGGAAAAGGATAACACCGGCTACAGCTTTCCTGGTTTGCTAGCAGGCAGCGAGGGCACGTTAGGCATCATCACCAAGGCTCGTTTGCGGCTACACCCACAACTGAGCGAACGCTGCTCAGCAATGATCGCCTTAAACACCGTTGATGATGCGGTAGCTGCAACTGCGCAGCTTCGCCGAACACTGCCGTCACTCCACGCCGTTGAAGTCATCTTTGGCGAGACCATGCATTTAGTCTCGGATCATATTAAAGCCTCTATCCCAGTAGGACCTGAAGCTCGGGCGTGGTTACTTGTTGAAGTAGCAGCAACCAATGACCCAACTGACGAATTGGCTAATAGCATCGCCCTACTCGAAACACTTCCCATAGACGTTGCAGTGGGCATAGAGCCAGCAGCCCGTAACAATCTTTGGCAATATCGCGAGAAGATCACTGAGGCTATCGCCACGAGAGGAACTCCACATAAGCTCGATGTGACCCTCAGCGCATCGCGGCTGGCAGAATTCGTCAACGGAGTCCCCCACCTGATTTCGCGGATAGACAGTCGCGCAACGGCTCTAATGTTCGGCCATTTGGGAGACGGCAATGTACATGTCAACATCTTGGGAGAGCAGGGCACTGAACCCAGCGAAGAGGTTGACCGCGCTGTACTTCACTATGCAGCTGAGCTTGGAGGAAGTATCTCTGCAGAACACGGCATCGGCAGTGCAAAAAAAGAGTTTCTCCATCTCAATCGATCCGAATCTGAGCTTGCAGCTTTTCGGGCCATCAAAGCATCACTTGACCCAAAGGGAATCCTCAACCCTAACGTCCTCCTACCACCTAAGTCATCATGAACCTGCGCGGTCCCTCGGTCCCTTTTAGAACCCGGTCAGCTCGAAATGGCATGGTCTGCTCGACAGACCACTTGGCTAGCGGCGCCGGTGTAGCGACACTGCGGAAGGGGGGTTCAGCTGCAGATGCCGCAATCGCTGCCTCTGCCGTATTGGCGGTAACGAATCAACACATGTGCGGTGTTGGAGGCGACCTCTGGGCACTGGTGCATGTACCGGGGGAACCGAAACCATTCGCACTAAATGCTAGTGGTCACAGCGGCAGCGGGGCTGACATAGCTGGCCTAGAACGAGATGGGCTAGTTGAAATGCCCTTCCATAAGGATCCGAGAAGTATCCCAATTCCTGGGTGCGTCGATGGGTGGTTGGCTCTGCATGAACGGTTCGGACGTCTTCCATTACGCGAAGTCTTCGCGGACGCGATCGATCTGGCAATTGATGGGTTTCCGATCAGCGCAGAATGCGTTCAAGCCACCAAGCTTCTAACCGAGATAGACAACACGCAGGACTACTTTGCCAATGGATCGCCGCAGGTGGGTCAACTTATCCGGCGAGCCAAGCTTGGTGAAACACTTCGAGAACTCGCTAACGACGGGCGCGAATCCTTCTACCTAGGCAAGTTTGGAGAAGAACTCCTCTCTTTCGGAGCTGGGGAGTACACAATCGAAGATCTCCAGACAACTCAGGCCGACTGGGTCGAGCCTCTTTCAGTTCAAGCCTTTGGTCAACGAATTTGGAGCTTGCCCCCTAATTCCCAGGGCTACCTCTGTCTTTCATCTGCATGGATCGCCGATCAACTTAACCTTCCCTCCGACACTTCAGATCCGATCTTTTGGCATCTCCTTGCAGAAGCTGCGCTCCAAGCAGGATTTGACCGACCTGAAGTGCTTCATCAAGATGCCGACGGACAAGCGCTGTTAGATCCGAGACGTTTACAACCACGAGCTTCCGCAATCAGCGCATCTCAGTCTTCCGTTCTGCCGACGGGCGTAAACGATGGAGACACTATCTATTTGAACGCCGTCGACGAAAACAGGATGGGAGTGTCGCTAATTCAATCCAATGCCTCAGGATGGGGCGCTTTAGTGTTTCTGCCGGAAACTAGAATTTCGTTGCACAACAGAGGGATCGGCTTTTCTACTGACCCAAGTAGCGAAGCGGCTTACGGTCCTCAACGCCGCCCGCCACACACCTTGGCTCCCACTTTGGTTCAAGACCTCAATGGTTCCCTTCGCGCTCTAATCGGGACGATGGGCGGCGACTCTCAACCACAAATCGTTCTACAACTATTAGCTCGGCTACTTGTCGCTGAGGAAGATCCCGGCACTGCCCTCGCGTCCCCACGTTGGCGTTTCAGTGGCTCCACTTCCAATGGTTTCAACACTTGGGCAGACCCACAGAATGTCCGACTTGAAATTGAAGGTAACCACCCCGAGCTCACCGACGTGCTTGCGCGTTTAGGTCACGCCGTCAGCTCCTTGCCCGCCAACAACAGCGCATTTGGCCATGCACATATCATCTCTTTAGAGGCTGGAGTATTGTCCGGTGCATCCGAACCTCGGGTCAGCGTGTCAGGTACCGCAGCCTACTAAGACACGTAATTCACCTATTTCTCGATTTGGTTGAGTCGCCAAAGTCCAGCAGCACACTCTTGTCGAAGCAAAAAAAGCTGAGGTCAACGATTCTTCCAGTCGGCCTCGCCCTTTCTTAAGAAGGAACTCATCGCTGTCTTGCTGTCCTCGGTGCCTGCGGCCAGAATCTGAGTTCGATTTTCCAGATCTATGCCTGCTCGTAGGCTGGGAATCTCAAGATTCGACCACATAACCTCTTTAGTCATCCAAACACCAAACGGGCTGTTGCGCGAGATCTCTCTAGCGACCGAAAGGCACTTGTCTTCCAGGTCTTCATCAGCGACAACATTGCTCACCAACCCAATACGATTGGCCTCTTCTGAATCGATCACCCGACCGGTAAGCATCAGCTCCCATGCCCGAGATGCACCGATAAGGCGTGGCAACATCCAACTGACACCAATGTCACAACCCGATATACCAAGGCGCACAAAAGCGGTGCCGAATTTTGCCGACGTCCCACAATAACGAACGTCAGATGCGCAAGCTAACGCAAACCCGCCGCCAGCTGCTGCACCATTCACCGCCGCAATAATTGGCTGCCTGACTTCACGCATATGATGAACCAACTCCGCTATGTGTTGTTGAACGGCCATACCCTGTTGCTGTTCCCCAAAACCTTCGGTGCCAGGAATCTGACCAAAACCGGTGAGATCAAGACCGGCACAGAAACCCCGACCAGCTCCAGTAAGGATCAGGACGCGAACTGAATGGTCTCGGTCGATGGCATCAAGCGCTTCGTGTAGGTCGGTTACCAAACCGTAGGTCATCGCGTTCAGATGTTCGGGCCTGTTGAGTGCGATGCGCGCGACATCTTTCTCGGGGAAGTCAATTAAAAGGTTTTCGTAGCCGTGTTCCATCGTCGTACCTTAAATCTGAGAGAACCTGACAATAGCCCGAAACAAAAACGATTCAGAAGTGGTCACCCTCGGTGGCTACCTCAATCCTGCCTAATCCATAAATTTTTGCCGTACTACACGCAGCCCGCGCAGCGTCGAGCAGGTCCTCCGGATCCATGGCATGGGAGGGGTAGCACGCTACTCCCGCCGAAAGAGTAACCACGTCACGCGAAGGTGAATCAGCGTGCGCATTCCTGACACGATCAGCAGCCCACACCGCTCCAGCTTCTGAAGTGTCATCCAGCAGGGCGACAAGAGCCCCGCTACCTAAATCGCAAACGGTGTCCGACTCGCGAACTGTGTTAATAATCACCCTCGAAGCGGAGCGCATCGCGTGCTCTCGCACATAAGGTGCGAACGATTCGAATTCATCTAGTTCAAAAAAGATGATCGAGATTGGTTTCAACGTTCGTCGCGCTAAAGCTATCTTCCGATCTAACATCACCGAGAAGACCCGACCATCTGGCAAACCAGTAACCGAACTAGTTATTGAATCCAGACTCAACTCAGGTCCACGCATAAGTATTAGATCTCTCGTTTCGCGTCCGTCAATAAAGGACGTGACAGGCAAGGGTGCCAGAGCAACCTCGGAAGAACAAGGGGTGGACGCTAAGAGTCGAAGGATTTTTAAGTCCCTACGCTCCTTGTCTTCGCCCCGGGACTATGGTCCCTACATGCTTATTGCCAGACACCTTCGCGAAGGGATCACGCGTATTGCTTTAGTGCTCGACGAAGAGTTGGTTGATCTCGACACCGCCCATGATGATCTCCCCGGCCTATTAAGCAGTGGATTGGATCTTCAGAGTATGACCACAGGAGAACGCACTGCCCTTTCTGAGGCGCAGCTTTTAGCTCCTGTCGGAGCTCCGCCTGCAATTCTCGCAGTGGGATTGAACTACCGAGCTCACGCCGAAGAAGGCGGCCGAGAAGTTCCCACTACACCAGTCATATTTACCAAACATCACAACTGCGTAATCGGACCTGGCGCCGGTATCCACATTCCGACTACCGCACCGCACAAAGTCGACTACGAAGGTGAGTTAGCGATCGTGATTGGCAAACGATGCAGACACGTCCCGCTAGATAGGGCTCACGAGGTGATAGCCGGATACACAATAATGAACGATGTGAGTGTCAGGGATTGGCAAAAAGCCAGCCCCACGATGTTGATGGGAAAATCGTGGGACACCCACGGCCCAATGGGCCCATGGATGGTTACCAGTGACGAGGTGGACCCCCACAAGCTGCAGTTGACTACGCGCGTGAACGGCGAAGTGCGTCAGGACTCAAATACAGATGACCTGATATTTGATTGTTTTGACATCGTCCACCATCTTTCAACGGCATTCACTCTCGAGGCAGGAACTGTTATTGCTACCGGAACTCCAGCCGGAGTCGGCCTCTATTGGGATCCTCCCAAAATGTTGAGCGAAGGCGACGAGGTCTCTATCACAGTTGAAGGAATCGGAACACTTACCAACCCGGTGGTAGCCGAGCCTGATACTCAACTGATCTAGAAGTCAGCTAAGTAACATTTCAGGAATATCGGCAAGCTTCGCCCTCAGGTATTCCCCTAACGCTTTTGCTTGGGGATCTTGCCTTGTTGAAGCTGCGACACCTTCCTCCAATAGGCCTTGGAAAATAAAGTTCAGACTCAACAAGTTTGGCAACTCGTAGCGGTCGATTTTCCGTTCGGCAGCTTCGGGCATTAACTGCTTCAACATGTCGATAGATAAATAATTTTCTAGCCAAACGTATGCCTCAGGAGAGCGAGCAAATATGCCGAGATTCGCGTTGGGGCCCTTATCTCCAGACCTAGTACCAAAGAGCACGCCGAGCGGGACTAACTGAGTTGGCCCTTCCGGCAAAGCGGGCATCTCAAGGGACTGAACATCAATCGCTGCTCCATCAAGAGGCGGAGTGCTATCAACCAGGGTCAGCTTGCCGTCGACTACGACTTCCATTGAAACTAGATCCGAGTCGATCAACGTCGGCCAATAAATACCAAAGGGTTGCCCAGGGCCGGGGCCTCCTCCCGTGCCAAACATCCCTGGGATAGAGCAAAGCCCTATTTCGGTTCCAGCGTTCGAAAAAGCCCTTCCCACCTTCCTCTCGTCAGGGTCTTTGACGATGATCTTGTAAACAGCGACTGCTTCTTCGTTGGTTTCTGGATTCTGCTTATGGGTAGGCAAGAACTTTCTTACTACTGTTTCGTAGTCTTCAGGCCCATAAGGACAACTGTTCCAGAACTGCCTTTCAATAAGCTCGGCCTTAGCCTCAATGTCCAACCCCGTAAGCCCAATGGAAATCTGATTTCGAAAGCCACCGTGATAATTCATAGCTACCTTGAGTTGGGGTGGCGCTGGTTCTCCTTGTGTCCCAGATATTTTGACGCGGTCTTTCTCTACCTCTTCAACTTTTATGGTGTCGAAACGACTGACGACGTCCGGGTTGAAATATCGTTCACTCTGAATTTCATAAAGAAGTTGAGAGGTGACTGTCCCAACCGAGACTTCGCCTCCGGTTCCATCATGCTTACCAATAATGGAACTTCCGTCCGCGAAAACTTCGGCCCAAGGAAAGCCGGGATAGGTTAAATCTTCAATTTCAGTGAAAAAGGAATAGTTTCCACCAGTAGCTTGCCCGCCACACTCAATGACATGGCCAGCGACGATGGCTCCAGCCAATGCATTCCAGTCATTTCGTTGCCAGCCGTGATACCAAGCAGCGGGGCCCGCTACAACAGCGGCGTCTGTTGCCCTGCCGGTTATTACTATGTCCGCTCCCTGGTTAAGGGCCTCAACAATGCCCCAGCAACCTATATAAGCGTTAGCAGTGACGATCCGGTCTGCTAGGTCTCCTAGAGGCGCTCCAGTATCGAGGTGCGCAAGATCGTGTCCCGATTGGATTAAGTCATCCAGTCGCGGAGCTAAATCATCACCTGCTACGTAAGCGATCTTGGGATTGAGACCTAACTGGTCTGCGAGCTCTTGAACAGCATCAGCGCAACCTTCTGGGTTTAGACCCCCGGCATTTGTGACGACTTTAATCTGGCGATCAAGACACTCACCCATGACGTCTTCCATTTGCGTCACAAACGTTCGGGCGTAACCCCCTCCAGGTGCCTTCGCTTGGATCCGCGACAGGATTAACATCGTCAGTTCTGCCAACCAGTCGCCAGTTAACGCATCAATGGGCCCCCCATAAACCATTTCTTTAGCTGCTGCTAAACGATCTCCAAAGAATCCGCTGCAATTTGCGATTCTCATTGGCTCTTCACTGGAGGCTGACATTATTCCTCTTCCTGTAGCTACGTCTTCCTTACGGTAATCCAATTCGAGAAGATGCTCCTAAGTAGGGAGGTCGCACTACACAACTGCGCCCGGTCTGACAGAATGAGTTCATGTCTAATCCAGTCCTGCTGTTACATGGATTCACCGGATCTGTAGAGTCCACTTGGGTGCCTACCGGAATCGTTGAACTTCTTGGCGACGCAGGGCGTGAGGTCATCGCTTGGGACCTCCCTGGTCACGGAACAGCCGAGAAACACCACGATCCAGGCGCGTATGCAGAGATGGAGCAAGAACTCGTTACTCGACTACCGGAAGGTCAGGTAGACGGCGTCGGATTCTCAATGGGTGCGCGGACTCTTCTTTGCATGGCTGCTATCGCGCCTGAAAAATTTGGACGACTCGTCGTATCAGGAGTCGGGAGAAATCTATTTGAACGCGACGAAGCACAAGCCGAGCGAATAGCTAAGGGCGTGCAAGGAGACGCCGCAGATGACGATGTTCACGCTCAAACATTCGCTCGCTACGCTGCAGAACCAGACCAAGACGGCTTAGCCTTGGCCGCTTTCATGCGCAGAAAGCACCACCCTCTCGGAAAAACTCAATTCGAACAGATCACTCACCCCGTGAGAGTGGTCCTAGGCACAGAAGATTTTGCAGGACCAGCGGCCCCGTTACTAGATGCGCTGAGTGACGGAAGCTACACCGAATTGCGAGGATGCGATCACTTCGCTACACCAAAGAACTTTGGCTTTATCGATGCTGTACTTGAACATCTAGAAGTGTTTTAGCCTTCGCTTTTCCTTCGAGGTGAAAGTTATTACGGGAGCGTCAGGTAAAGAAGAGGATTAACGGTCTTGCCGCCCGCCCAAAGTTCGAAGTGCAGATGGGCTCCTGTCGACAAACCGGTGGACCCGACTAACCCGAGACCCATTCCCTGCTCAACTTCCTGACCCACCTCAACTAGTACCTCTCTGAGGTGACCGTAAACAGTTGCTATTTGTTCTCCGTGATCGACGATCACGGTGGTGCCGTAGGCAGTCAAATCAGCAACAGCAGTGACGACCCCGCTTTTAACAGCCAGTGCTGCCCCTCCTGAAGTTCTATTGGGCCCTATGAAATCTACGCCTCTATGAATTGACAAATCTCCCCATATCGGATGTCTACGCCAGCCATAACCAGAAGTCTGCACTGGCTCGAGCAGTGGAGATCCCAAAGATCCTAGGTTGGGCGCCCGATAAATCTGACAAGCTTGCGAATGAGTAATGAGTGTCTCTATGTAGTTGGCGTCGAGAGAAGCGGAGACCTTCGACGGTGGAAGGTTTGGTGCCTTCGCCGCTGTTCGCAAAAGCACCGCTCCTGCTCCTGAGACTGACATGTCGCTAACTGGCCATGGGTCACAGACCGGTTCCCTCGCGAGCGCAGCGCTCCCGAACGCAGTGATTCTCCCATTCGAATGCACTAACGAGTAGCCATTTCCATCGGCCGCTGGGATCATGCCAGCGAAAGGGTCGATGAAGCCTTTCCCAGGTCCAGATCCATGGAACTTTGCGTCACCGAAAGTAAAAATTCCGCCATCATCTGCCAACAGCCAGTAGCCAGCATCAGTAATGGTCGAAAGGAGGCTAACTATTGGCCGGTTTAGGACTAGATCTCCAGTCGATCCATGAAAAACAGCGTCACCATAAGAGAAGACTCCCCCATCGGCCGCGACGAGCCAATACCCCCGACCTGCGTTGGTAGCGGCCATGCCGACAATCGGGCTGTTCAGGACAACAGCACCAGCGGAACCATAAAATGCAGCATCTCCGAAGGAAAAGATTCCGCCGTCGCTAGCTACCAGCCAATAACCGTTACCAGTTTTAGTTGGCGCCATACCCACCACCGGCTGATTTAGCGTTACTGAGTCCATATCGCCAAAGTGACCAGCAGAACCGAAATTAAGAACCATCCCATTCGCTGTTGCTACCCAATATCCGTTCCCATCTAAATGAGAAGCCATCGCTGTAACTCGACTCGCCATAGAAGCTTCGTCAGGTTGGCCATAGATGACAGCACCACCTGCCGGTTCTACCTTGGCTGCGGCTACTGGAACCGGAATAAGCAACAACAGCGTTGTTAATGTGACGGCACTCAATTTTTTCAACACGAAGCGTTAGTTTGCCGGGTTATTCCCCAGATGTGAAGGACCCATGTAGTTTCATCAGTGTGGCGAATGTTGTCGTGCTCGAACCCTGGTACCAGGGCTCTCATCGCAGTTGGGTAAAAGGATGGCGCTCCCATAGCAATCACAGCATTCGCGTGATCGACGGAACTGACGCCGGATGGCGTCGCTCTTTAGTGACTGCCCCAACTCGTTTTGCGGAGGCGATTAACGACGCAGCGAAGCCAATTGACGCTCTAGTCGCCAGCACTCCCATAGATCTCGCAAGTGTGCTCGGTTTAATAGATAGGTCGACCTCTCGACCCCCAACTCTGCTCTACATGCACGAAAGCCAGATTGGGTACCCTCCAGGCCCTAAAGGTGGACGGCCCTACCGAGCGATGGTTAATGATCTGAACTCAATTATGAGTGCCGACAAGGTCGCTGTGGCTACTCAATATCATGCTGATCTTCTCAGAAAAGGAATGCCAACCTTCGCCGAAGAGCTCGTCGAGGGCTCTGGACGCAAAGTGCAAAGCAAGTTAGAGGCTTTGCACGTTCTTCCAGTAGGCATAGAAGTCTCCGGTCTCAGCCCCGCGAGTGTTAGTGGCCCGACTCGGGTGTTATGGAACCACCGATGGTCCCATGACAAAAACCCGGGAGAATTCGTCCACGCAATGACACTCCTAGCAGCAGAAGGTTACGAATTCTCGTTGTACGCCCTAGGAGAGGTCGAACGTGCGGGCGAAAAGGCGCACCGAAGAATGACAGAGCAACTGTCAGATCGAGTCCTCATATCGGGCACTCAAAATAGAGACACCTACCGACAAATTCTGTGTAATAGCGACTTGGTGGTTTCTACGGCACACCATGAATTCTTTGGAGTAGCGATCGCCGAGGCAATAGCTGCGGGAGCGAGGCCGTTAATCCCAGATCGGCTTTCTTATCCAGAAATAGTCCCGAGAGAGTTCTCATCTGAATATCTGTATAGCGGGCCGTTTGACGAAGCGCTTCGAGCGACCTTGTCGAAGTCCCGAGATGATCTGCACATCAACCGACGTAGGACCCGGGAGTGCATATCGGCCTTTGCTTGGGAGGCTCTCGCTCCGAAATACGACTCATTGCTCGACGGTTTACTGGCTGACGCCTCATGATTTTGCTCGATAAACCACGCTGGCCTTGGAGAGGTCGCCTGTGGGGTCACATGGTTTCTGATGTATCGCTCGAAGAGCTTCATGCATTTGCCCTAAACATAGGCAAACGTCGAATTGGATTCCAAGGTGATCATTACGACATTAACGAAGATGAACATCAATTAGCTCTTGAAGCTGGTGCCACCAAAGTTGACAGTCGCGAGTTGGTCCGAAGGCTGCGTGATTCGGGACTGAGACAGCGCAGCAATAGTCCCCCTTGGAATATCGTTTACGAATCGAAACGGATCCAAAAACTTTCGGAGTTACTTTTAATTGTTTCTACCCATGTCAGCTGCCATGAGTATCGCACTCGCTTCTGCCGCACGTTGCGTTCGGGTGACCCTCAGTTAGCAGTTCTTAGCACTCTTATTGTCGAGCGTAGCGAGGCCTCTGCCGTAGTACTGGAGGTAAACGAGTCACCACTTTTAGACGCAACTGGTCTTGACTTATTCATCAATAATGAGGCTGGCGACGCACGACTGATTGAACTAATTATCGGAGATTGCTGACTGGAAGAACTTTCACATTAGTCACTCTTCTTCGTTCTCTGGTTCAGCACCCTCGTTCTCTAACAATTCAGAGTCGATTAGCTCATGGCGTCGTATATAGGTTGACACAAAAGCTTGGATCGTTGCGGCTACCGGGACCGCCAGAAGGGTGCCTACAACCCCAAGCAATGAGGCGCCCAAGATCACTGTTCCGAAGGCAACCGCAGGGTGAATATTCATTGTTTGAGAGGTAATCCGGGGCGCAAACAAATAATTCTCTAACTGTTGATAAATGGCTATAGCCAGCAACACCCAAAGAGCCGTTATGGGTTGGTGAAGTAGCGCTATCAAAATCGGGAGAAGACCCGCCAAGTAAGTTCCTGCGACTGGCACAAATTGAGACATAATCCCGACCCAAAGCGCCAGCGGGACCGGAGATGGGACTTCCAGGAGGGCAAAAATTAACCAGTGAACAAGAAACGCCGCTAAACCCAAGAGGGTTCTCGAATAGATATATGCGCCTGTTTTGTCGATCGCTATTTCCCAGCCCTTCAACATCAGTTCTTGACGTTTTGCGGATAAGGCCGAGCACAGAAGGCGGCGAAGTTTGGGTCCGTCTGCAACCAGGTAGAAAGTGAATAGCAAGACTGTAAGAGTTTGGAAGATCAGCGACATAAGCGCTGTTCCGATAGAAACCAAATCTCCGGCAACGTTAGACGCTAAACGAGCTGCGCTACCTCCAGTCGAAAATTCAGCAACCAGGGCATCTGTTTCAAGAACGACACCGAATCTGGCCTCTAGCCAGTGTTCGATTTCACGAATATAGCCAGGCGCTTCCGCCGTCAACTTCGTGATTTGCTCGGCAAGTACTGAACCCATCGCGAACAAAAATCCGCCGATTCCAATAAGGATTACCGCAAACATTGACAGGGTCGCTGGTCCACGCCGCCACCCTCGTCGGGCAAGCCAATTTACCGCTGGCTCGATAGCGAAAGATAGAAATAACGACACAAGAATGACGATGATCAACGAACGAACGCGAAATAGGACCCAAACGAGAGCTGCCAAGAGCGTCGCTCCTCCAAGAAATACTCCCGTAGCTCGCGGCACCCATTTGGGCATCTTTTCGGCTCCTTCACTCACGACGAGCTCATAATCGCTAGGAGGTCTTCGTGGAGGAATCCGTTAGAGGCAACGCCGCTTACCGAGTTAGGGCCTGCGCTCAGGTCAAGATTCGCTTGGCCGTGGATGTCAGTAAAACTTCCTCCGGCTTCGTTAAGAATCACAGGCATTGGCGCAAGATCCCAGGGTGAGCATATTGGGTCGATCATTGCTTCGGCTTGACCAGTGGCGACCATGTAGTAGCCAAATGCGTCTCCCCAAGTTTTCATCAGGGCCTTGGAATGTTTCAATGCTAAGAGCGCTGGATCAGAGAATGTATCGAAGCTGCTGGTGTTTATTAAGGCTCCGTCAAGTTCTTTGGTTTGACTCACTGCGCATCGTTGGCCATCGTGCCAGCAACCGCTCCCCCGAGCAGCGGCGACGGTCGAATTTAGAGCAGGCACGTAGATCACCCCAACTAAGGGTCCTGAATCATCAACAACCGCAAGAAGCGTTGCGTATAGAGGTACACCTCGAACGAATCCCCGGGTTCCGTCAATGGGATCAATGATCCAGGTCAAGGTTCCGGACTCAAACGACCCTCCTTCTTCTTCTCCGACGACTAAGTGGCTCGGGTGGCGGGTCTTTAATTCATCACGAATAAAACGCTCGGCTACGCGGTCAGCCTCGGTAACTTCAGACCCATCCATTTTTGACTCGACCGTTAGGCTCGATCTGCGAAACCAATCAAGGGTCATAGAACCGGCGGCTTGGGCGAGTTCCGATGCTTCAGCTAACAAGCCTTCAAGAGAAACAGACACAGATTACGGCCTTAAAGTTTGTCGTTTTTCACGAAAAATCGGGTGAGCGTTTTTCAAAGAAAGCCTTTACGGCTTCTTTCTGGTTCGGTGAGCCAATTAGGGCTTCGATATGTTCCCGCTCGGCAGCGAAACGCTCCGCCGTGGTGCGTTCCGTTAATCCATTAAGAATGCTTTTCATTCGCCGAATTGCTTCTGGGTTTTTGTGGGCTATCTCGCCAGCCAATTCCATGGCCGCCTCATGAGGGTTGTTATCAAGGCGCGTGGCAATTCCCAATTCGACTGCTTCTACTCCAGAGACCATTTTTCCAGTGAAATACATTTCCTTCATAACATCGAGTCCAATCATTGGCGGAAGCGTCACCGAAGCTCCCATATCGGGCACCAACCCCCAACGAATTTCTAAAATAGACATTTTCGTATCTGGGTGAATAATTCGGATATCCGGACCCATGGCGATCTGAAAGCCGCCACCGAGGGCATGACCTTCTATCGCTCCAATTACAGGTACTTTCAATTCCTGCCAAACCCAGGCAGCCTGCTGTCCGAGGTGGGTGATACGACCGTCGAGGTGGTCCACCGGAGGCTCTGCCTGATTCTCTGCTCGGTCACTCCCCATTGCTTGGAATGATGAAAAGTCCAAGCCCGCACAGAAAGATCTACCTTCGCCGCTGAGCACCACGGCCCTTACGTCATCGCGACTTTTCAGCTCCTCCCCGGCGTCCACAATCGCTCTGAACATTTGGTTGTCGAGCGCATTTAGTTTTTCTGGGCGGTTCAACCGCACATCTGCGACTCCACCTTTTACTGCAACCGTCACTCGCTCAGACATCAATTCCCCTTCGTCAAGTCATCACAGTTTGCCCAATGCACCCACATGAGATCAATTGTTAAATGAAGTTAACTTAACCATGGCCAACGTCGAGTCCTTTGCACTGGCTCTGGCGGACCTTGCATTGCTATGGGAAAAGTTAGGACAGGCACTGTCAATTCCCTGGCGACTCGTTCCGAAGGGAACAAAACCAATCTAGACGTAGCACCCTCAGGTCGCTCAGCAAACAACACGACCATGTCTGCTTGCACTTCTGCCGTTGTCCTAACAACGGCTCCTGTGAAACTCTCAGTTCGTAACGGACGGAACTCCACTTCCACATCTTTGGTGGCACATAGGGCTAACAGATTCTGGACTGAATCTGACTCCGGTTCTTCCGGTTGATATACAACTAGCCTTGACCGCCAACGGGCTGCCAGGTCAATCAACCATTCTGGGATTTCTGTTGCCATTGACGAAGCAATCAATACTTTGCCAGGGAGTTCTAATTGGGTTGATGCCGCCGAGCCACTCTCATCTTCATCACTTGAGCCTTTAAGATCTTTTGCCACTAGAAGCGGGCCGACAAGTTCGAATAGAACCACCGAACCTAGAACTACTGTCGCTGCCTCTGCGCCGGGAGTACCGAGGACTTCGCTCGCAAGCACCGCTAGCCCAACCGCAACTCCTGCCTGTGGAGTTAAGTTGACCCCAAGCCTGAGGGCAGTCTTCCAACCTAGGCCGCCAAATAGGCCCCCGATCAAGCCTCCTACTATTTTTGCACCCACTCTGACACTTATGTAGACGATCCCTACGATTCCGACGCCTCCAAGATCATCGAGATGAATCGAGGCGCCAGCGAGAGCGAAAAAAAGCAAATAAAGCGGTTGTTCAATGCTTTTAACAGTTCGGAACAAACGCAAAGAAAAGGCCTCTGGCGATACAGAAGCCGCGGTTGCCCCAGCCATTAATGCAGCAAGTGGTAAGGAAATTTCTAGCCAGTCGGCAACAGCCCATCCCAGCAAGATGTGAACAAGAACAAATAGCAGTAGTTCACCAGAAGTCTCAATCTGGAATCCAAGACGGGATATGAACCAACCACCAAGTAAACCGAGAACAGCGCCGCCGATTCCCAGTTGAACGAAATCGACCACTGCTGCCGAGATGTCAGCATCTTGGTCAGCCAAAATAGTTGCTATTGGCAAAACTGCGGCAAAGGTGGTTGTCGCAAGCGCGTCGGAAACGGCATGAGTACCAACCACACCGGTTGCATAGGCGCCTCGGGCCTTCACTGAACTGACAATATGTGCGATTGTCATAGGAGCACCGGCGCCTGCTAGCGCCGCTAACACCAAAGCGACTGACCTATCGGCCCCAACTGCTCTCGTTGCCCAAAAAACCAGCACCGCACTCAAGACGTATTGAGTCGCCCCTGTAGTCAACGTCCACTTCGCAGCGCGCAAAGCACGAGTCGACACTCGCTCACCAATGACAAACATCAGAATCGCTAAGGCCACTTCAGTCAATGGACGCAGGGATGCAAGTTCTTGGTCACTAATTAACTCGACTCCCGATGGCCCTAACAGAGCTCCCACTATCAAAAACCCAACAAGTTCAGGTAGATGGCGTCGCGCCAATAGCCGACTGACTAGATAGGCCAACCAAGCTAAAAGAGCGAACGCTCCAAGGGTTTCGGTCACGGTCTCGACGCTACTGCTAGTAACACTATCTACGAGGTTTTAGCCGCGAAATTCAGGATCTCGTGACCGGCTCAAAGGAAGGATCTCGCTTTTCGACGAAGCTCGCTACACCCTCTTTGAAATCTGGCCTCTTTAGCGACTCCGCCATCACACGATTCGATTCCTCTAAGGATTCGGTTCGAGCCATGTCTAATTGACTCCAAATTTGATTTTTCATTTGCGCCATCGACCATGGAGCGCTGTAGCGGCCGAGCTCTCCCGCATATTTAATTGTCGCGTCGAGAAGTTCGTCGGGCGGCAACACGCGACTTACGACACCCATCTCTTTAGCCTCGTCTGCCAAGAAAACACGGCCGGACATAAGGATGTCAAGGGCATTCGATGGCCCCACTACACGCGGCAACATGTATGAGACGCCATGCTCGGCAATCAGGCCGCGTCGAGCGAACGCGCTAGTAAATTTTGCCCCTTCCGCAGCGAAGCGGATATCACACATCATTGCATGAACGAAACCTAAGCCTGCACAGGCTCCATTGATGGCAGCCACAACTGGTTTGGGAATACTGAGAGCGTAGTCGTGTCGTTCATTTCGTAGTCTCGGCGCTGACTCTTCTTCACCGCCACTCGCCCCGATTCCTTGGAGCATGTCCATGTCGGCTCCCGAACAAAAACCTCGACCGGCACCCGTAACCACAATCGATTTCACTCCTGCTGAGCCTGACGCTCGATCCAGAGCATCAAAATACGCTGATCCAAGCTCGCCAGTCCAGGAGTTCAGACGTTCGGGCCGATTGAGTGTGACAAGCGCCACTCCATCAATCTCTTCGTAAAGGACTACATCACTCATATTAGGACCTCGCTTTTTACTAGAGCCCACACCATACCCGTTTACAGGGCATCCCTTCAGCGAGATTTAGGATCCGGCAATCTCCTCGATTTCGACCTTTTCCATTACGTCGCCAACTTCGATACTCAGGGCCACATCCATACCTGCCGTCACAAAGCCGAACAGGTTGTAGGCAGGTGCAAGTTTCGAGCGACAATCATCAATACAGATGAAAAATTGGCTTCCATTAGTGTTTGGCCCGGCGTTTGCCATCGCTACCGCTCCCAATGTGTATTCGCCGGTGACCGGTTCATCGTCAAAGCGATATCCGGGTCCACCTGTCCCTGTCCCTTCAGGACAGCCGCCCTGAACGACGAAATCGGGTACAACTCTGTGAAACGTCAAACCGGTGTAGTACCCATCGCGCGCAAGATTGATGAAGTTGTTAACGGTATTTGGTGCCAACTTCGGGTCGAGGTCCATGACGATGGTGCCTTTAGTGGTACCGAGGGTCACCCGGTAAATCGTCTGTTCATCAATATTCATTTCGGGTACTGAAGCCATTGGAGCACCCTACCGTCAGAACACTCGAAGTCGTTAGTCAGTTGACCTAAGAGTCACTCCCGCTAATTCCCCGGTGTGTTCGCCATCTTCCATAAACACTTTGCCATTAACAATTGTCGCGTCGTAGCCGGTACCTCGTTGAATGTAACGGCCTGCTCCGCCCGGAAAGTCATGCACGTATTCCGGGCCTATTAAAGACAAACGTTCGAAATCAATCACATTGACGTCGGCATATGCACCTTCGACTATCCGACCTCGATCTACTAAACCAAATAAATCTGCTGTGTCTGACGTAATCCTTCGAACTCCCTCTTCAAGAGTGAAAAAGCCAGTGTCTCGAACCCAATGACTTAGGAAGTAAGTCGGTTGACTTGAATCCATTATCTGGCCAACGTGTGCCCCTGCGTCGGCTAGCCCCATCACTATGGCTTCGTCCGCCATCATCGTCTCAATCGCTTCGTAGTCTTGATTTAAGATGGGAAGAGAGAGCATTACGGAACCGTCGGACCGGTCAGTCTCAGCTAGGAAATACTCAACAGGTGTAACACCTGCTTGAGCAGCTTTTGCCTCTAGCGTTCCCTCTGGCCCAACCCTGTAGTCGGGATTTTCGGCATCCAGCAGATATAGCCGACTCAGGTCGACCATAGCGCTGCCCCCACCATGAATTTTCTCAGGGTTATTTGCTTCCTCGATAAGCATTCGACGTGTGTTGCTATCGCGGATGAGAGCAAGCCGTTCACCCAGGTTCATATCTTGCATCGACTTCCATGTCTCTCCGGCGCGAGCCCATGGGGTGCGATGCTGGATTCCAAGAACAACTCCGATAGGGCGGCAAGTCGTTTGAGGGCGAAGCTCAGCTCCCTTCCTATTCTCGGCTGCCACCTCGGCAAGCGCTACGTCACTCATATCGGGCCTAACAGCGTTATAGACCAATCCAAAGGTCGATGGCCGACCGCTACGGCGAGTAACTTCGCCCAGAGTTTTTATTTCGTGCTTGAGTCCTGACCAGTCAGCGCCGGCTTTTTCGAATCTGGGAGCCGATTCGAATACGCCCTTTCCATGGCGACCGAGAACATCCGCAAACGCAAACAGCTCTTCATCATCCGCAAACGTGCCCGGGATTGGTCGACCATCAGGGGTCCGGTGCAGCAGTGTTCGTGAAGTAGAAAATCCTAGAGCTCCTGCACCTATTGCCTCATCAACCAGATCGCACATTTGAGCGACCTGTTCAGCAGTAGCCGGCTCTTCATCTAAGCTTTCCTCCCCCATTACGTTCCATCGCACCGCCACGTGACCTACCATTCCCCCAACATTGATGCCCTTAGGTAAGCCGTCGAGAAAAGATAGGTACTCACCGTAAGTTCGCCAGTCCCAGGGCAACCCCTGCAGTATTGCCTCTCGGGGAATATCTTCGACCGATTCCATCATTTCTGCTAAGTGAGAGATGTCTTCGGTCTTAACCGGAGCAAAGGTAACTCCGCAGTTGCCCATCACTACTGAAGTAATTCCATGCCAACAAGAGCTGGAACCAATCGGGTCCCAAGCCAACTGGGCATCTAAATGGGTGTGGATATCGACGAACCCAGGCGTTACGACCTTTCCCGTGGCGTCAATTTCTTGAGCACCCTTCCCCTCTACCTGGCCGATCGCCACAATCCGGTCACCAGCGATCGCTACGTCTGCTTTCTTAGTTCTGGCTCCAGTGCCATCAACGACATCGCCGCCTCTAATCACAATGTCAAACTCTGCTTTGGACATCGAGATCCTCCATTCAGTTTTTGCAGCTGCAGCCAACAGCTCCAAACGGTCGTGCATAACTAGTGTCCCAGACTAACCGCTGAACCAAAGCCGCACGTCGAGCTGAACAGATGTACGCTCATCAATAGAGATCGGAATTAAACGCCTTCCATACTGGAAGACACTTCAAAAGGTGACGAAGCGAAGATGACACACAGAAATATTGGCGCGAAAAACTTATTTGGCGTCGCATGCGCCCTGGCTCTCATAGCCTCCGGCTGCTCGTTAAGCAGCACTGCTAGTGATTCAACGACGACTCTTCCCAGCGTTACAACGCCTTCGTCATCAGATGTCGCGTCGTCTGATGATTCAGCCTCAACTTCGGATGCTGTTCAGTCTGCGGCTGAACGATATGGGACCGACGTTGAGACAACGACTCCGCCTACCTTGACCGATGCCGACACCATCACAACTGCGGGGTTGGGACCAGTTCGCATAGGTCACACGTTAGAAGAAGCGCAAGAGGCGGCAGGAGTTAGCTTTAATGCGGCGTCAACTGGTACCGAGAAATGCCAGTACTACACGCCAGCAGCCGGCGCGACTGGTGCGTCTTTTATGGTTGTCAGCGGAGAAGTGGTGCGAATCGATATCTCTAGCGGTCCCATAACCACAAAGTCGGGATATGGAATTGGGTCGTCTAAGGGTGACATCAAGTCAGCCTTCGGCAGCAAGATTGAGGAATCATCATCAAGTGATGCCCTGACGTTTGTTCCTGTAACCAACGGTGACAAGCAAATGAGAGTTATCTGGGAACTAGACGAGGCGGGCGTCGTCACTTCGCTTCGAGTTGGCAGAACCTCTGATGTGTCTCCAAAGGTTGGTTGCTCAGCTGGTTGAGAACCCCTTCAGCTGTTGACTCGATCCCAGAAATTTGTAGCGACATCGAGCCATAGTTGCGTAGTCAGGGCGAGAGAATCGACGTCCACTCGCTCATCGTGGCCGTGGAATCGACTCATGAAGTCCGACGAATTGACCCTATTGCTAAATAGTCCAGCCCCATAGGCTACGGAACCTCTGTCGCGATAAAAGCGGGCGTCCGTAGCTCCAACGATCAGTGACGGGATTAATGGTGCACCAGGGTGGGCTTTCTGCATCATCTCCTCCAGGAGGTTCCACATTGGCGTATCGGTAGAAGAGAACGTAGCGGGGTCGTTATGAATTGCCCGGACTTCCACCTCGTCGAATAATTCTCCTAGGGCCTCTCGAAGGTGTCGGTCAACTTGATCGCTGTCCCCGGGGGCGGTCCGAATATCTACGTCTATTTCGACGGAATCGGGGATTACGTTCGTTTTTACTCCGCCGTGGACGACGTTCGGTGAAAATGTTGTGTGGCTGCAGGCGTGAAGATGGCGGGCCAATCCAGGTGAATCTAAATTTGCGATTGCATCCCACACCGTCTCCGGGTGGAGCAACGCATCCTTTACCTCACCGTCGAGTTCAAGAGTCGAAATCTGATGCTGCCACATCTCGGTTAATTTGGCGGTAGGACGGTAATTCCCCAACCTACGAATAACTTCCGCCGCTTTCAACACCGCGTTATCAGAGCCAAATGGCATAGATCCGTGGCCGGGCGTTCCTCTTACAGTTAATCTGCGCCAGCCAAGGCCTTTCTCACCAGCTGCGAGTGTGAGCTTTTTCCCATCCGGAGTTTCAGTTGGCAAACCACCGAATTCAGTCAACACATAATCAGCTGCCATCGCGTCCCAATGATTCTCGGCCATCCATTTAGCACCATAGGTTCCGCCAGCTTCTTCATCTGCCACTCCGAAGTAGACCAAATCACCCTTGGGTCGAAAGTCACTTCGAGCTAGATGACGAAAAGCTACAGCCATAGAAGACGTTAGATTCAACATGTCGACAGCACCGCGCCCCCAAACTTCTCCGTCGATTAATTCGCCGCCAAATGGGTCTCGACTCCACCCTTCTGGGCTGACTGGCACAACGTCAGTGTGTCCCATCAGACATAGCGATGGGGCTGTCGGGTCGGTCCCTTCGATCCGAGCAACCATAGAGCGGCGACCTGGGAGACAATCGAACCGTTCTACCTCAACTCCGGGCCCTTCCAGAAAGCTTTCCAGTACATCGCTATTTCGAATTTCTTCACCAGAATCGCTCTCGCCGGTATTAACACATTCATGACGAATCATCGTTTGGAGTAACTCAATAGTTTGGTTGGTCAGTTTCTCATTTGTATGACTCAAATCGCTCATATTTGCGATGCTACCGAAACAGCTATGCAGTCATCTCCACCTAGCACTACCTTCTGTCTATGGCTGAGATTCCCTCCATCGCTGCATTTCGCGAAGACGCTGCAGAATTTATTGCTACCGCTGTCCTTTCTGGTGGCGCTTGTCCTGCTTATGGAGCGATCTTGCCGCCGAACCTGCATCAACACGCGATGCTATGGCAACGGCACTGCTTCGATGCAGGCTGGGCGGGCGTTCATTGGCCAACTGAATATGGCGGTATGGGTTTGACTGTTGACCATAATGTGGTCTGGCACGAAGAGTGCGCCAAGGCTGAAGTCGCCCCCTACCTTAACCTTCAAGGGCTTGTGTTGGCTGGGGAAGCAATCCTCCGATCAGGCACCGATGAGCAACGCGAATATTTCTTACGAGCGACGCTGAGCAACGAAATTCTTTGGTGTCAGCTCTTCAGCGAGCCTGGGGCCGGGTCCGACTTAGCTGGTCTACAAACTTCCGCAATCAGAGACGGAGATTATTACATTCTAAATGGACAAAAGGTTTGGTCTTCGAACGCCCAATTCGCTCAATACGGAATTTTGATGGCTCGCACTGACAGCGAGCAGCCAAAACATAAGGGCATAACCTTTTTCTTATTGGACATGGAACTTGCTGGTCTTGAGGTTCGACCTATCAAGCAAATGACTGGCGACAGCGAGTTCTGCGAGGTGTTCTTCACTGATGTCTCGTTACCTGCAGAATCAGTGCTTGGAGAGGTAAACGGCGGTTGGGGCGTCGCTATGGGAGTGCTCCAAGATGAACGGGGCGGTGCGGGGGCTGCTGGTGTCATAAGCCTGAGAAAACGATTAGAGGCAATGGTTGAGGGCTCTGGTTCTGTTGACAGCGTGAAATCTGATGAATTAACCCGAATTTTGAATCGAGGCAATGCTCTTCAATCGCTCATGGAGAGAAGGGGAGGCGATCCGTTGATTGCCCCTGTCGCGAAGTTAATGAATAGCGAACTTGGTTATGACGAAGCTCAGTTAGCTTCTTCACTCCAAGGCGCCGAGTCAATGTTGAACTCTAAATCCACTGAAGATTTGCTCTATTCCCCTGGCATGCGAATAGCGGGCGGGTCAAGCGAAATTCAACGCAACATAATCGGAGAACGTATTCTGGGTTTACCTCGAGAGCCGCAGATAGACAGCTAGCATTGATCCTCCAACACCTTGGGCGCAGGCCATAATTCCTATCTAAAAATTCCCATCACATTTTGCGCTCGGCCAGGTCTCCCTTGAGACTTAGTGCTAGAAGCACCCGAGTAAGCATCTAGACCAAGCGCTGTCCTAAAGTCAGCTGACTCGTCAGCAAGGCCGTCATCCAGCTGAATTCCGGTTACATCGGCTATACGGTTGAGGCCCTCAAAGGCAGACACAGTGGCCGCAGCCTCTATAAGCGCCTTTCTTCCGAGTTCATCCTCTACTTCTTCGCGAAGCGCCGTTAGGTCACTGTGGCCCAGAACAGCAGATTCCGCATAGCGGACTAGCAAGTCGCCATTTTC
>CENZ01092818.1_pt1 | contig 41201 bp, 30 predicted proteins | sample 361341 | NCBI WGS metagenome assembly CENZ01 (sample SAMEA2619782, study PRJEB7988) | marine metagenome | biome: marine biome (ENVO:00000447); feature: deep chlorophyll maximum layer (ENVO:xxxxxxxx); material: "saline water (ENVO:00002010), including plankton (ENVO:xxxxxxxx)" | depth 50 m
TCCAAATGCTCTGCGATAGTTTCTGGATATTGTGTTCGCTGTCGTGAATCAGCCATTTAGCCACGGCAGGAGCGATATCCGGGTAGGGTATGGCTTTGTGTGGCCCCAGCAAAAGCCAGTCCATTAAGATATTCTGGTCAAGTTCAGCAGTTACAGTTGCTCTCTCCAGGCTCTGCAGGGCCAGGCCGTTGCTCAATTGTTCGAATTGGCCGCTAAGCGGCTTTACTAATAGCTTCTTCCCCATGGCAAGACATTCGCTGGAAAGCGCGAAGCCTGCATTGCTGATGACCCCTCCGGCGTCTTTAAGATGTTCGTGAAACTCCGTCTGAGAAATAGGATTTACGGAAATGTGGCCATGGTTCTGCCGGGAATCCACTTTTGCAAAGATCACGAATTCGTAGTCCTTGAATGGCTTCAGAAACCGGATGACATCTTCCAAATCTTCAAACCCCATATACACAAGGATTTTGTTGAGCCTGAATTCATTTGAAGTCTGGTATCTGATCAGCGGGGGTAAGATTGGCTGATTGAAATGGTAATAGTGAAATCCAAGCCTGATGTTGGCCGGTGCAAAATATTTCATTAATAAGCGAGAAGGGAAGTATCCGCGGACCTTGGGCACAGCGAAATCAAAGGCGCACTGGTGGCTCAGGCTTATGCAGGTTTTGCTCTGCAATCTTGCAGCCCATGCGGTTACCGGTTCGAAATCAGAAAGCACCAGGTCATAGGCTGATAAATCCAGGCTATGTATGTCCGCCACTAGCCGTGGTGCATTATTGGCCAAAAGGGTTTGCAGCGTATCGATTTCGCCATTGCGTACCTTGAACGTCAGGCCTCGCCGACAGTCAAAGTCACCAAAGGCCTCCATGTCAAAGTAGTCTTCTCGCTTCCTTCCGCTGAATAGAAAATCGATTTCGATGCCAGCCTTTCGCAGCGCAGGAGTTAATGTACGGGCCCGGGTGAGATGGCCGTTGCCAGTGCCTTGTACGCCGTAAAGAATACGCATACTTATGACAACAATGAAACCGACAGCGCGGCACAACTCCATCCCAACGCGGCCCCGGCGACCACATCTGTTGGGTAATGGACTCCCAGGAACACGCGTGAGGCACCGATGAGGCTGGCCCAGATGTAAGCCAACACCGTGAACGCTGGATAGAAGCCGGCAATGAGAGAAGACATCAGGAAGGCGGCTGCAGTATGGCCCGAGGGCATGCTGAACTTGTCGCTCGGGGTAACCGCGAAACTACAGCCCGCCAGGTGCTCACAGGGACGTTCTCGTTTTATCAGTGCTTTCAATGCTAGAAAACAGGGAATCTCTAAAGCGAAAGCCAATAATGCGGATTTGAGGAATTGTACTGAGTCGGCCGACTCAAAAAGGTGCAGGGAAATTCCGAGTAGCACATAGAGATACCCATCGCCGCTATGGGACAGAATTCTGAATGTGAGAATCAGGTGTGAATTGTGCTGAAGACGATTGACCCGAAGAAAAGCCGATTGGTCCCACGCAGAAACGCCGTTAATCATAGGGGTAGCCCAACATGACTGATGACGAACTCACGGTAGTGCTTTTATGTGTCAAATTGGTGAACGCTAGATGAAATTTTGTTTACAGTGAGAAAGTCGAGCCAGCGTGGAAGCCGGCAATAAGCAGAATCCTGGTGCGCACTCCTTGTCCTGTTTAGGTCTGGATCCTGAGAGCAGCCAGTCATATTTTTCTTATTGATGTGTTTTCATAGGCCGGGAATTAGCCTGGGTAGGCCGTGATTCTTAAAAATCTCTGGGGAAGAATCCAAGCGCGTGGTCTAATGACAGGCTTCGACGGAATGCCTGGCATCACATGAGAATCGGCAACTACATTGCGCTTGGGCTGCTAGTTAACTGGTCATTTTTGGCCGGTTCAGCTATGGCGGCGGAGTTAAAAGTGGGCGCCAATATCGGCAATGTGCCCTGGGAATTCCAGGATGAGAATGGCGACTATGTCGGTTTCGAGATCGATCTTGTTAAGGAGATCGGGGCGCGGCTGGACGCTGACGTCGAGATCGTCAATATTCCCTTTAGCGGACTTTTTTCCGCAGTGCAGTCCGGCCGAATCGATATTGCACTTTCTTCGATAACAGTGACTGAACGAAGGCTGGAATCCGTTGCCTTCGTACAGCCTTATTATGACAGTGCCCAGTCTTTAACCGTCGATAGCCAGAGTGATATCACTAGTCTGGATGATATGCGTGATCGGGTGGTGGCGGTTGACACTGGCTCTACCGGCGACATGTGGACAACGGAAAATGCGCCTCGTTACGGCTTTGACGAGATCCGTCGCTTTGAAGGTCTGGTGCCGGCCATGCTCGATGTGCAGTCGGGGCGGGTCGATGGCTATATCTCTGACATTCCGGGACTGGAATATTTTATCAGGGACAAACCCTATTTCAGGGTAGTACAGCGCATCGAGACCGGTGAGCGCTACTCCATGGTGTTGGCCAAGGGCAATCCGCTGGCAGACCAGGTCAATGATGTCATCAGCGAACTGAAGCGCAGCGGATTTGTGGCTCAGCTGCATCGGCAATGGTTTGGCAGTGAGCCTGCCGCGGACAGTTCCACCGTCAGTGTTGTGGATCGACCGCTTTCCACGTCGGTAGGGGGCACTGACACGGGTTTTGTGCAGACCTTTCTGAATGTCGATGTGCTGCTGAATTCCTATCCTTTACTGTTGTCAGGTTTGAGTGTGACCCTGATGCTGGGCGGCATCAGCATCGCATTCGGATTGGTGCTGGGTTTGTTCGTGGCGCTGGTACGTATGTATGGTGTTCGGCCCGCCAGCATTGCAGCAAAGATCTATATCGATATCTTTCGCTCCATTCCAATCCTGGTGCTGCTGATCGTGGTTTACTATGCGCCGCCATTTGCGGGCATACAGCTTTCGCCTTTTATGTCAGCGGCCTTCGCGCTTACTCTGGTCTCCGGCGCCTATACGTCGGAAATTTTTCGCGCGGGCATCGAAGCCATTCCGCGCGGGCAATTCGAGGCCTCACATGCTCTGGGCTTAAACTACCGTCACACGATGACGGATGTCATTTTGCCCCAGGCAATAAGGGTAGTGATCCCGCCGCTCACGAATAACTGCATCAATGTTATCAAGGACACGGCGCTGGCCTCGGTGGTTGCCATGCCAGATTTATTGAAACAGGCAAACCAGGCTCAAGCGCTTGAGGCCAATCCAACACCGCTAATCGTGGCAGCAGTCATGTACATTGCCCTGTTATGGCCGCTGGTGATTCTCGTCGGTCGTTTGGAAAAACGTTTTCGGCAGGAGTACAGCCAGTGACCCCGATTGTCTCCATAAAAAATTTGACTAAGCACTTCGGGAGCTTTGAAGCGCTAGGCGGCGTCGACCTGGATATCAATGAGGGCGAGGTGGTGTGTGTGGTAGGGCCGTCAGGTTCCGGTAAGTCCACCTTGATCCGCTGCATTAACTTCCTGGAGAGTTTTGACGATAACAGCCTGATTAAAATCAGCGGCGTGGATGTCAGGCAAGACAAGGCAGCTCGTGCTGAAGTGGGCATGGTGTTCCAGTCCTTTAATCTGTTCCCCCACATGACGATCCGCCAAAACATCGTACTGGCCCCTATTCGAGTGCAGCAGCTACCTGAGCAGGAAGCGAATAAAATTGCCGAAGACTTGATGCAGAAGGTTGGTATCGAGGCGCAGGCGGACAAATACCCAAGCCAGCTTTCGGGAGGGCAACAGCAACGCGTGGCAATAGCCCGCGCTTTAGCTATGGGGCCAAGGGTCATGCTGTTCGATGAGCCGACATCGGCTCTGGATCCGGAGATGGTAGGGGAAGTGCTGGATGTGATGAAGGATCTGGCCGAATCGGGCGTAACCATGTTGGTGGTTACCCATGAGATGGGCTTCGCCCGGCAGGTAGCGGACCATGTCATCTTTATGGAAGCGGGAAAGATTGTCGAAGCAGGTACACCGTTGCAGATTTTCGATCACCCAGAACATCAGCGCACGCGGGATTTTGTGAATGCGGTATTGCAGCACTGACCCCTATTTAATCGAATTCTAGACAGAGAGAATGAGTAGTTTGAGCAAGCAAGCAAAGTTAGACATCGCCTATGTGCGTGAGCAGTTCCCTGGATTGAAAAATGGCTGGGCCTTTATGGACAACGCAGGAGGCACCCAGATTCTGGCCAGGGCAGTGGAGCGCATGAATGACTTCCTATTCAACAAGAACGTACAGATCGGTGGTAGTTACGATATTTCGCTGCAGGCAGCGGCCGCATTGCAGTCTGGCAGGGAAGCCATAGCCACATTGGTAAACGCGAGTCGACCAGAAGAGATTGTGTTTGCGCCAACCTCAACCACCGCGATGCAAAACCTCGCGCGCAGCATGCGCGGTCAGCTTAAGGAAGGCGACGAGATAATTGTGACTGTGTCTGATCACGAGTCCAACATCGGACCCTGGGTGTCGCTACAAGAGATTGGGGTACAGATTAAATTCTGGGACCTGGATAAAGAATCTCTGGAGCTTAAGCTCGAAGACCTAGACAAACTGATGACCGAGCGCACGAAGTTAGTTGCAGTGACCCATGTCTCTAATATTTTGGGCACCATCAACCCGGTCGGCGAGATTGCTGATTTTGTCCATGCCCGCGGCGCTCTGATCTGCGTTGATTGCGTGGCCTACGCACCGCATCGGGCTATCGATGTGCAGGCTTGGGATGTAGATTTTCTCGGCTTCAGCCTATACAAGGTGTATGGGCCTCATGGCGCCGTACTCTATGGCAAGTATGAATTGCTCGCCGAACTCGATAATCTCTATCACTATTTCTACGGCAAGGACAAAGTGCCGGCGAAACTGGAACCCGGCAACGCCAGTTATGAGTTAGCCTACTCAACCACAGGAATCGTTGAGTATCTTTCGGACCTTGGTGCGCGCAGTGGCGCGGGTGACAGTGGCAGCGCTTCCGTGCGTGACAATATCGAATTAGCGTTCGACTTCATCACAGATCATGAGAACAAGCTTGCAGAGAGTTTGCTCAGCTATCTGCGCGGCCGCAAGGACTGTCGCATTATCGGTATCGAAAATGGATATGACGCGCGCCGTGTGCCAACCATCAGTTTCAAGGTAGAAGGAAGAGATGCTGGAGAGATATGCCAGGCCATGGATAAATACCACATCGCAATCCGCTTTGGTGACTTCCACGCACGGCGATTGGTTGAGTATCTTGATCTTGCCGACAATAGCGGTGTGGTACGGGTATCGTTCGCCCACTACAACACGTTCGATGAAGTGGATGAACTGGTGGCCGCGCTTGAGGAAATTTTGGGGTGAGCTTGTCACGCTTGGCCAAGCTTTCAGGTGCTATAAATATACACTAAAAAAACTGATCATCGAGAGAATCTATGGCTGTCATCAAAGCGAAACCACTGGGCGGCTTGATCGCGGGCTGCATCTTCTCCTTAGTCGGCACCATCTCCTATGCTGCCTGCAGTGCCAATGGCGTACAGCTGCAGATATTGGGCTCGGGTGGTCCTGGTGACTCGATGGGTCGTGCCTCTTCTGCCTATCTGCTTTGGGTGAATGGCGAGAGCAAAGTGCTGGTTGATGCAGGCAGCGGCAGCAAGAACCATTTTCACCAGTCCGGCGCGACTATGGAGCAGATCGACTTGGTGGCTTTGAGTCACCTGCACCCGGATCATAGCGCAGAGCTGCCCGCTATTCTGTGGCCAGGCGGAGGGTCTTTCGACCTCGCTGGTCCTACAGGCAGTGATGTATTCCCTTCCATATCTCGCTTTAACGACCTGGTCTTCGGGGAGGCTGGTGTTTATGAAATTTTCCGGGGCCGCGTGGACATCAACGTCATCGAATTGGCAACGTCAGAGCTCACCCCGGTGTGGCAACAGGACAACATCACTGTAACCGCAATGGGAGTGCCCCATGGAGACGTTCCAACTCTCGGTTACAGGATCAAAGTCGGTGACTCGAGTATCGGTTTCACCAGTGACCAGACGGGTTCCAATCCCATCTTTGTCGATTTTATTCGTGGTGTGGATTCCCTGGTGATTCACATGGCAGCCAACGAAAACGCCACCGGTTTCATCGCGGATCTGCACGCTACGCCCACTGTCTGGGGGCAGATGGCAGAGGCAGCCAATGTCGGTCAGGTCGTCGTAAGCCATATCTCTTCGTCCGATCCAGATCAATTGCAGGAGAATCTTCAAATTCTGGCTGATAACTATTCTGGAGATATTCTGGTGGCGGAAGACATGATGTGTGTTGATTTACCTTAGAGTGTTTTGGAGTTATCCGATTCCGATACGAAAATCTAGATCGTGGTCTGCCCCCGGTTTTCATGCCACTATTCAAGAAAAATCCTGGCCCAAAGACTAGCCTCTAAAGAAAATGATCGACAATAGTTTCCGCGAGCTTTTGCCCCGTTACGTTGACCCTTTGGTCCGATTGCTTAATAGGATTGGGCTAACGCCGAACCAGGTTACCTGTCTGGGCTTGGCTATTGCGCTTGGGGCGGCGTGGCTGGTGGTGCAGGAGAATTTTTTGGCGGCGCTTGTGGTCTGGTGGCTTTCGCGATTGCTGGATGCGCTGGACGGTATTTATGCGCGGCAGTTCAATAAGGCTTCTGACTTTGGTGCGTTTCTCGATATCCAGTTCGACATGCTGGCGTATTCAGCGATGGTGCTGGCATTCAGTTCGGTATGGCCGGAATACAACACACAGTGGCTGCTCATGTTGTTCTGTTATGTTCTGTGCATCAGTGGTGCGCTGGGTTTGGGAGGGTTTGAAAACAAACGTGGCCTGGAAGATTCCAGCGGCAGAGGCTTGCGCCTGGCTACGGGCCTGGCAGAAGGGGGAGAGACAGGCATCGCCTATAGCATGTTTCTATTGTTTCCAGCCTGGCTTGCAGTCACTACCTGGATTTGGCTGGCAGTGCTAGCTGTGACTATTCTGGCGCGTCTGCTGTTGGCGCGGACTGAGTTGTCTCCACGTGAACTGGAGCCTGACGAATGAGTTACCTGCAACCTGTATTAGGCCTGATAGTGTTTCTCGGATTTGTGTTCGCGATTTCCCGCGACCGCAGTGCGGTGTCAGCAAAGCGAATTGCCGTCGGTCTCGCCATGCAGTTGGCTATCGCGTTCTTTTTGTTAAGAGTTCCATTTGTTGCCAATGGCCTGTTGAGTCTCAACGCAGTAGTGAGCGCACTACAAAGCGTTACCGATCGCGCGTCCCGATATATGTTTGGTTACGTTGCTGGCGGTCCGGCACCGTTCGAAGTAGTCGCACCAGACAACTCCTTCATCATCGCGTTTCAGGTGTTGCCACTGATATTAGTTGTTACGGTCTTGTCTGCCATGTTGTTTCATTTCGGTGTGCTGAGTTTTATTGTGGAATGGTTGGGCAAAGGCCTGCGCCGAACCTTTGGGCTTTCCGGTGCGCTCGGCCTTGGTGCAGCATCGACTATCTTCTTCGGGACTATCGAGGCACCGCTGATTATCAAGCCCTATTTGAATCGTCTTTCAAGGGGCGAACTACTGGCGCTTGTTCTTTGCTCCATGGCAACCATAGCCGGCACCGTCATCATCCTGTATGCCAGTGTGTTGGAACAAACCTTGCCTGGCTCTTTGAGCCACTTGCTAACGGCTTCGATAATCAGTGTGCCGGCTGCGCTGACCCTTGCGCATGTGTTTCAACCCACCCAGCCGTCTGACCTCGACGTCATGCAAATCCCCCGCAGCGACAAGACCTGGATCGAAGTGCTGTTAGATGCGGTAGATGATGCCGTAAGGATGATCATTTCTATTGCGGCGATCATCGTTGTGCTGTTTGCCTTTATCTATCTGTTGGATGATATGTTGGCGCTGATTCATGCTGATCTCAACCTGGGGTTGATCTTCAGCCAATTACTGCGTCCGGTCATGTGGCTGGTAGGATTCGACTGGACCAACGCGGCATTGGCTGGTGAGTTGATGGGCACGAAAGTTGTTTTGAACGAGTTTGTGGCTTACCTGGCTCTGGCTGACGTTACCGAATTCTCCGATAAACAAATTATAGTCATCGCCTATAGCATGTGCGGCTTCGCCAATATAGCGAGCTGTGGAATTATCATCGCCGGGCTGGTGGTAATCATGCCTGAGCGCCGCAAGGAAGTTGTTGATGTCACTTTTACCGCATTGCTGCTTGGTAATGTGGCGACATTGATGACGGGTTGCGTTGTCAGTCTGATTCTTTGAGCGCACGCGCCAACTTCAGGTGAACTTGATGCGTGCTCTCACGAAAAATGCGACTATCAAAATCTGACCCGAATTGAACAACGCAGGGGAGTCCATTGGACGCTTCAAAACTATAGCGGTGGATTGCGGTGGGGATTCATTGGCATTGGCGCGGCTGCTTTTGCAGATATGTTTATGACCTGGTGGCGCGCTGCCGACGATCGCCTTGCAGTTCCCTACGGGCTCACCGGTGGCGAGCCAACGGATGCCTTCAAGCTGATCAACTACTACACCTGGAGTTGGGAGCAGCTCATCTCTCGACACGTGAATGTCGGCATAGTCTGTTTGATTATTTTGCTGATTTTCTATGTCTGGGGAATCAAGCAGGCAAACAAGTTAGTAGAAGCTAACGCACTGGCGGAGAGGGCGGCGTCACTCTCTCAGGGTCCGCAGCCGTTGCAAGAGTCGTAAGAAAGTGCTTTGGGGTGAACCTCGATTCTGCACGCCTTCTATAAACTAGGTTCCAAATCTCAACCCTATTTCCAATTTTATTCTGACCACTCAGTGTTGGCTGACTCGACGGCACAAGGGTAGAGGGGGTAGGATGATTTTAGTAATGCCTACTTAAGACCCGTCACTTAGGAGAATTGGCAGATGCCGAATTTGGGTAACTATCTTGTTTTCTCGACAAGCTGGGTTGCCATTGTCTACCTCATCGCCAATCAACTCGGGCGCAGCGAGTCCATTTGGTTAGCGCTGTTGGGCACGGTGATAGTGGGTGGGCCGATCCTCGTTATCAGACTTTATAGTCTGACCGTTCGCCGCATTCTTGACCTGAATGCCTATCACCAGCGCGGCATCTTATTCAGCTTGTTTAGTGGTCGCCTCATCATGACAGTCTGCTGGCTGGTCTACAGTCTTGTGTTCGGCTACTTCACATTACTCTGGTTAGTTTACCTGTCGTGGTTCGAATGGCTGCTGGCTCTGCTGACAATTCCCGCACTCTGGCTGTTCTTTCGGCGTTTTCAGCGTCTGGTGCAAGGAGAGTTTAAACCCTATCTGGTCTTCCACCGTGCCCTCGTTCTCACGGGTTGGATAGTACCTCTAGCAATGACTGTCTTGTACATCGTAGCGATGTTGCTGATGCCGCTACTGCTTAGCCTTGTGTCAAATGCGTCGTCTCCAGCCGTTGCAACCAACGGGCTCAACACCGCTGCTGACAGCAGCCAGTTTATGCAGCTCACATTGCTCTGGAGCCAGACCTTTCATGATCTCAAGCGAGTCGCTTTTGACTATAGCGACGGGTTTAGTCTGCTGCAGTTCTTTCTGGTGGTGCTGCCCACCTCAGCACTCTTTCTAAACCTGAGCATGATGTGTTCGGCGTTCCTGATTCCGGGTGTGGAGCTGCGACGTATAGTGAATCCGCTTTCCAAAACAGCAGAGCCAGAACCTGTTAGCTTTCAGGCCGCGCTACAAACTACGGCCTATGTGGTCGTGCTGTTGCTGTTTATTCTGCCCGGCGTTGCCAGCCTGCTTGAGCAGCAGGTGCGAAGTTCCTCTGAGTCAGTTCAGCTGCTGGAACAAGTCAGGCAACAGGTCATTCCCACCGCAGAGCGCATAGGTGAGAGAGTAATGCGCCCCGGCACAGTTGCTGAGGTCGATGCCTTGAAGCTCGAAACAGTTAGAGCAATCGATGCGCGGGCTGCGCTTGTGGATGCAGCTTTGGCTGAGGGGTTCGAAAAACTGCGAGCCAATGTAGATCCGTTTCTGGACAGTTACTACAGTCTCCCACAAGAATATCTGCGCATCGCCAGCCTTGTCTCCGGCAATATCGAGACGCGAATTCGTAATGACCTGACAATTAATCTACTCGCTGGAGAACCCTTCGCTGAATATGAAAGACTGCTGGCAGAATTGCTTGCTGAAAATGAAGCCTTAAGAATCGACTACCAGAACAAGCTTGGAGTGTTGCTGGACGAGATGGAGCTGTCCGATGGTAGCTATCAGATTGTAGAGTCGCGGCCGCTGAATACATTTGAACTGCCCAGCATGGAAAACATTCCATCTGTCACTACCACGCGCGCAAGAGGGGGTGCCGGCGTCATCAGTGGCGCAATCGTGACCGCGGTGGTGACCAAGATTACCGCAAAGGGGCTGATCAAGCTTGCGGCAACGGCGGTAACAAAGGCTCTTGGTAGCAAGGCAGTTACGGGCGCAGCGGGCACTGCGACGGGCGCGGTCATTGGTTCTGTGATCCCCGGTCTTGGCACGCTGGCGGGTGCCGCTGTTGGTGCTGTTGTTGGTATCGCAGGCGGGGTGTCAGTCGACTATTTTCTGCTTCGACTTGAGGAAGAGTTCAATCGAGAAGAGTTTCGGGCGGAGCTCATTGAATCAATCAATGCGCAAGAGCAAGAGGTAATGGGATTAGGGATGTAGCTTTTATGGTTTTGATTCTGACTGTCAAGGCAATAAAATGCTCACCTGAACAATAAGCAATAATTACAAGCAGCAACTACAGGCAATAACTACAAGCAGTAACAACAAGCGGTAACTATTTCTGTTCTCCACCCAAAAAACATTCATCCTCGCCGCGCGCATTGAAGCGTTTACCTGGGCTGGTCTTCTTATAGGCATATATTTTAAGTATGCCCTGGATATGTCGGATGCTGGTGTGTGGCTGTTCGGCAGACTGCATGGTGCGGCATTTCTGTTTTATTTTTTTGTGTCCCTCTACAGTGCCAGCCGACTGCGCTGGCCCTGGTGGTGTGGCGTGCTTGCTGTGTTGGCCGCTATCCCGCCACTGGTGACTTATCCACTGGAGCTATGGTTTAGCCGGCGCGGACTGCTGGACAAATAAAAAAGGTCAGCCAAAAACCGGATGCCGGTTCTTACACTGACCTTTTCAAAAATTTTTAGTCCCTGAGAAAAAATCTACAAATTCGCTTTGCTGGCACATCTACCTTTAGTTAGCACCGTCCTCTATTTCAAGTGGCGCATAGTAGGCGCCGCCAGCGGCTTCTACTTCTTCGACGCGTTGCTGCCAGGCTGGTCCGGCGGAACCGCCTTCCTCATACAGCAGGTCCTGCCGCAGATAGTTCCAGCTGGTCGGGTCGAGTTGTTGGGCCAGAGTCCAGTATTGCTCGGCCTTGGCTTCGTTATCGCGTTGGAAATAGTAGGAACCAAGCAAGAAAGCGGGCTGCGCTTTCTCCGCCTCAGGGGTGCGATCGACAATGCTTTCTCGCACCTTCGATGTATCCCAGACGTATTGGCTCTCTGCTCCTTTCTTGACCCAGTCGCGGACGATAGGGACATATTCATTGGTGCCGAAGGCGCCGTTGAAATGCTCCTGGGCGTAAGTCCCTTCGTTGATGCGTGCAATGCGTCCCTCTTCATCAATCCAGACGCCCGATGGCACATTGACCAGATTGTAGAGTGAACTGATCAGATGGTTTACATCAATCAGGGAAGTGTAAGTCACGTCGGCAGCGTCAAAGATCGGACCCGCGGCGTCTTCGCCACCGGTGTCCTGCGCCACGGAAATGATTTCAAAATTTTCGTCTTTGGCTTTGAGTTCGTCGTATATCACTTGCCACACGGGCACGTCGAAACGACATCCTCACCAGGAAGCCCAGGTCAGCAGCAGTACTTTCTTGCCACGAAAGTCTGAAAGCCGAACCGGATTACCCTCACGATCATTCAACTCGAAATCCGGTGCCATGCCGCCTCGAATAAAGGACTGACGTTTGACCGGCATGGTGCCGAAGCTCCATACGCCATCATCATGGTCTACTACATAGGCCTGCTGCAGTTTGTCGGCGAGACCGGTGACATTAAACCAGCCCTGCCCGCCACGGGTGACATACATATCGCTATCGCGGTCCTGCAGCACAGGAACGCAGAGTGCTTCATAGCACGCGCCTTCTGGCTTGAACTCAAAATCATTGATGCGCGTCAAGTCCTCGGGTTTCACCCAGAGGTCATTGGCGTCGGGCAGAGTCTGCCCAATCTCAACGACGCGCTCGTTGTATAACACGGTTGTGGCCTGCGCCTGCGCTGCGGTTGCCGCCAATAGCGAACTGGCCGCAAGCCCAAAACACAAGGACTTTAACTGAGCATGCATTGCTTTTACTCCTCGGTAAGCGTTCGAGCCGCACTAAAAAATTCGGCCCTGACGTCTAGTACTGGTGGCGGGATAATCTGGATTACCCGGGCAGCCAGGGCGGACAGTATTGCATAAAGGTATGTAGAAAGAAGCGCAAAGAATGGAACAGCCAAATTAATCAGCTGCTATTGCCTTCAGCAACGGGCCCGTAAGCTGCAATTCTCGGTATACTTGCTTCGGCCCACCTATTTACAGACGACAGCAAGAGAGCATAGAGAACGTGATTGATCTAAGAAGCGACACCGTAAGCAGGCCCAGCGCAGCCATGCGCGAGAGGATGGCCGCCGCGCCAGTGGGCGATGATGTTTTTGGCGATGATCCAACGGTCAATGCGCTTGAGACCCGGGTTGCCAATCTGGCTGGCAAAGAGGCAGCCCTGTTATTGCCTTCTGGCACGCAGAGCAACCTGGTTGGCTTGCTGGCACACTGCCAGCGGGGTGAGGAATACATCGTTGGGCAGGATTACCACACCTATTTATATGAGGCCGGTGGCGGAGCGGTATTTGGCAGCCTGCAGCCGCAGCCGATCCCTGTTGAGGCGGATGGCAGCCTCAGCCTGGATGTCGTTAAGTCACGCATCAAGCCTGATGATCCCCATTTTGCGCGCAGCAAGTTGCTGGTGCTAGAAAACACCCACAACGGTAAGGTATTGGGTCTGGACTATATGGCAGAGGCTGCACAATTTGCCCGAGACAATGGCTTGTCTCTACATCTAGATGGAGCCCGGGTATTTAATGCTGCCGTTGCTCTGGGTGTGGATGTGTCCGAGATCGCCAGACATGTCGATAGTGTTTCAATCTGTTGCTCTAAGGGTTTGGGTGCGCCAATTGGTTCCCTGCTCTGTGGGTCGGATGAATTGATCGCCTCGGCCAGACGCTGGCGCAAGATGGCCGGTGGAGGTTTGCGTCAGGCCGGCATTCTTGCCGCCGCGATAGATTATGCCCTGGATAATAACGTTGAGCGCTTGCGGGATGATCATGCCAATGCGAAGCGGCTTGCTGAGTCACTTCAGGCAATTGATGAAGTCGATGTGCAAAGCAATCAAACCAACATGGTGTTTATCGGCTTGCCGAGCGGGGAAACGGGCGAGCAACTCGCGGCCAGTCTGGCCAAACAAGGTATCAAGGTGATAGGAGGGCAGAGAATGCGCCTGGTGATCCACCTGGATATCAGTGAACAAGACATAAATAAAGTAGTGGATTCGTTTGAGTCGTTCTTTGCGCACCCGGGATAGCTGTATTTCTGTGTAGCCACACTATATGCTGATTAGCAAAGAAGAAGGAAAGCATGGAAAGTTCAAGCGAAGTGCTCGGTCCATTTACCGAGATAGTTCGGCTTAGTTGGACCATATTAGCCGATAATATACCCACCGATCTGCGCTGGGATCGACTGTTGATTACTCTGTTCTTGGCGTTAGCGCTCTACGTGCTTTCTCGTGGGCGAGGAGCTAAGGATGCAGATGGTCGCGGGCATCAATCCGATGGCTTGCTGGAATTCCTGCTGCCCAGAGATATCTATGCCCATATTTCCGCCCGGGTTGACGTGTGGCTATGGGTGCTTGAGCGCTGCTTGCGACCATTCTGGGCCGTGACGCTGTTCGCGACTGTGGGGCCTGCCACCGAGCAGTTTATGATTGCCGCTATGGAAGGCCTATTCGGCGCGACACCAGTCCTGCAGTCCAATTTCGGCTGGATGCTGTTATACAGCCTCGTACTACTTCTTTGTTATGACTTCGTTTTCTTTTGGATCCACTATGCAATGCATAAAGTGCCTGCGCTGTGGGCAATTCACAAGGTGCATCACTCTGCCGAGGTGCTGACACCGCTAACTCGATACCGCGAGCATGTTATCGCTGGGCCAATCTGGGCGGCAGGCTCGGCATTTAGTTTTGGCTTTGCCGCTGGCGTTTTTTCCTGGCTGTTTGGGGGAGGTATAACGCAGGCCACTTTGTTTAATGTCGGCTTCTTCTCTTTCCTGTTTGGCGTTACCGGCGCTTTTCGCCATTACCACATTCAATTTCGCTACCCCAGGTGGTTGGAATACTGGCTACAAAGCCCAGCCATGCATCACACTCACCATAGTTATCTACCTCAACACTGGGATACCAATATGGCGGCAATTACCAGTATTTTTGACCGTATGTTCGGCACGTTATACATTCCTGAGAAAGATGAATATACGCCGTGGGGAATTGGTCCAGAAAGGCAGGATGAGTATCGAACTTTCTGGCAAAATGTCGCCGCGCCTTTTAGAGACTGGGGCAAGATGCTGGACAGTAAAATCTCTGGCAAACAGTCTAGCAATAGCGCGAAAGAAAGCAGCTAAACACGCAGCTAGAAATAAAGCGCCTAGGGAAAAAGCGTATGAGGTCTCGTTATCATTGGTCGAGATGAGTTCGTATCAATCGCGCTCTTTCCTGGGAAGTCTATCGATGAAATGTACTGGCTTTGAGTAAACAATAAATGCGCCTTGCAGGCATGCCAACTCCCGGTGAGAGTGGCCGTAAAACCAATCTCGGTCGTCGCTTTCTTACCTTCGATCGCCAGACCCAATCGCTGGAGGATCTTCGCTCTGACTATGATCCCCTGGTGCTCGATTCCCACACGCTGAGAGACCTTGAGATTTTCGAGACCGACAGCGACGCCGAGAGCCTGTTCGAGTTCTGTAACTTCACTCGCACTGAAGGTGGGGCCAAGCTACTGCGGAAGCGCATGGAGTTGCCGTGGTGTGAGGCAGAGCCGATCAAAATTACACAACAGTCTGTTGCCTTTATCTGTGAGAACAGGGAAGTGTTCAGAAAGCTCCCGGCCTACGTGGTGCAGAACGTTGAGATCTATCAGCGGGAGGTTTTGTTAGGGGCTACCAAGAAGAACCCGATAGAGTATTTTCTGCAGGCGACCAACGTTTACTTCAATCACGACCGTCATTACCGCGGCATCGTCAGAGGGGTGCAGTACACTTGCAGCGTTATTCGCGGGCTGTGCGAATTCATGGCCCAGGAAGAGCTGGAAGCGGCAAAGGGAGAGATAGTCCCGCTACTGGCAGAGCTACAGGAACTGCTTTCTTTTGCATGGGTTGATGAGATTCCGCAACAGCAGGTCGCGGGCAGTTCACCGCGTAAAATCTTCCGCCTCGATCAGGTTTTCAGACAGCAGGCTAAAGGTGTCATTCTGCGCGTTCTGCAGCTGGTTTATGAGTTTGATGCCTTAGTGTCTCTGGCCGATGCGACTCTCGAACATGGCTTTGCCATTCCAGAAGTTCTGGATGGTGACATAAGAATTGAAGCAGAAGGGTTGGTTCATCCCTACCTAATTGATGCGGTCCCCAACGCAGTGAGGCTGGACCAACAGGAACGAGTGCTGTTTCTTACCGGACCCAACATGGCCGGCAAGACTACTTATCTGCGTGCCGTAGCCATAGCCCTGTACCTGGCTCATCTCGGGATAGGGGTGCCAGCCAAGCGTTTTGGTTTTGTGCCGTTGCAGAGACTGTATAGTTCCATCTCCTTAAACGACGACATCCATGCGGGTATCAGTTACTTCCGCGCCGAAGCGTTGCGCATACGCGCTATCGCCGAATCGATTTCCCAGGGACATAGCGTCGCGGCTGTCATGGATGAACCATTTAAAGGCACCAACGTCAAAGACGCCTTTGACGCTTCACTCGCAGTGCTGGAGCGCTTTGCTACCAAGGAAGACTGCCTGTTCCTGTTTTCCTCCCATCTTATTGAGCTCGATGATCAGCTCGAAGAGACGAAACAAATCAGTCGCTCACACTTCATCGCAGAAGTGGACGGCGGCAGATTAAAGTTCGACTATCAGCTACGACCAGGTGTTTCGGATCAGCGCTTGGGCGTGCGCGTGCTGGAGGAAGAAGGGGTCTTTGACTTGCTGGATGGTACAAAAGAAAAAAATCCAAGTCAGAGTAAAGCTACAAAAATAAATAGCAATAAAAAGGGGTCAGAGTAAAAATACAGCACTGTATTTTTACTCTGGCCCCTTAAATTTCTTAAATATGACGCTTAAATGTTTTTCTTAAATTACATGAATGGAGTTAGTCCTGATCAGGCAGTGGCATGCCCCGTTCCTGCAACACCTCCGCGAAAGTTCTGGAAGCATTCACCCCATAAGGAAAACCTGCGTACAGCGTAACCTGTGCAATCAGCTCAGAGATCTCTTCAGTGGTGAGGCCGTTGTCCAACCCGCGATTCAAGTGCACGCGCAGTTGATCTGTCTGGTAGTTAGATAGGGTCACAGCGATAGTCGCGAGGCTGCGGTCGCGGGCTGAAAGCTGTTGCTCGCGCCCCCAGGTTTCTTCGAACACCAGGCCAGTGATTAACTCATCGAGATAGGGCGCAGCTGGAAAGCGGCCGTCACCCATGGGTAAGCCCTTGGATTCAAACACGCCAGCTATGACGCGCGCGGCATTGACTGCAGTGGGAAAGCCGGAATAGAAAGCCACGTGTGTAATAACCTCTCCGATCTCCTCCTGAGTAACGCCGTTATCCAGTGCCCGGCCAACGTGATAGCGCACTTCGCTGGAAGCATAGAGCGCTATTCCTACAGCAACGGTGATCATGCTGCGATCCCGCGGCGACAATTCTTCCCGGGTCCAGGTTTCGGCATAGAGAACCTGATTAAGCAAATCGCGCAAATAGGGAGTTTGATTATAGGCGCCAGGAAACTCCAGCTCGGGATTTGTTGGCGCTTGGCGGTCGGAGGTATTCGGAGGGCTAGCCGGCAGGCCGCGCTCCGCAAAAACTTCTGCTGCCACGCGCGCCGCGTTAACGCCAGTTGGAAATCCTGAATACCACAGCGTGTGGGCGATTATTTCAGCGATTTCGTCCTGCGTTATGCCGTTATCCAATGCACGCTCCATGTGCAGTCGCAGTTCATAGGTGGCATAGAGCGCCTGGTTTACCGCCACCGTGATCATGCTACGGTCTCGGGCCGAGAGGCCCGGCCGTTCCCAGATGTCTCCATAGACATAGGTATTACGTATCTGGCCCAGGTAGGGGGCAGCGTCATAGGCGCCAGGAGGCGGGCCCGGTTGCTGTGCCACGCTTACTGAGCAGAAAATAAGCGCTAAGATTGCGCTCAGCACATTCAGACTGGAACGGTGTATTGACGATCGTCGCGGGTTGGGCATGAATTAGACTCCCTCTATTGTTGTTTTGGTTCGGGTGCTGACAGCATAAATCCTTACGACCAAGAAAGGAAAGAAGAAATCGGAGGCTGGGGTAGATAGGAAGACGAAGTTTTCTAAGTCGCTGGAATTATCCGCTTATTCTGCTTGCAAGGCTTTCAGGCCGAAACCAGTGCGTTCATAGATGCTTGCCATGAGCAGTGAAAACATCCAGCCCGTCATACAGAATACAGCCCAGGGCATGTACGCCAGTGTGGGTACGCCCAGGGTTGTCGCCATGAAGATTGCAGAAACAGTCCAGGGTAGCAATGGCTCGAGAATCGTAACCGAATCTTCCAGTGAGCGTGACAGATTTTCCGGTGCAAGCCCGCGCTCGCGGTAGCCGTCCTGGAACAGCCCGCCAACGATTAAGGCAGTAACGCCGCCGTGGCTAGTGAGCGCAATCATTGTTGCACCTGATGCCAGCGTAGCGGCGACCAGGCCGAACACAGATCGCGCGCGTTCGATCATGGTCTGTAACAGCTTGTCCAGGCCACCGGATACGTCCATACCGGCCGCTAACAGAAACGCCGCGATAATGATGATGAGCGTGGTTGACATGGAATTGATGCCGCCGCGATTTAGCAAGATGTTGAGCATGTCGCTGGATGAATTGCTCATGCCTTCCAGCATGCTGACATTGAAGCCAGTAATAGCGCTCAGAATCGCATTGTAGGGACTAAAGCCGTGAACGCCGATGCCAATTGCCATTGCCGTGACAGAGGAGATCACCATGACCAAAGCTGCAGGTTTGCGGTTGAAGGTACCAATTATGACAATTAGCGCAGGAATAAAGACTAGCCAACTAATACTGTAGGCCTGCTCAATTTCTTGCAGGATTGGGTGATTGAAATCCGACCCGGCAACTGAATTGGCGTCAGTCAAGATGCCTGCAGCGAGGTACACCAGCAGCGCTACAATAAAAGATGGCCCGGCCGTATACACCATATTACGAATGTGGTCATAGAGGTTGGCGTTGGCGCCGATGGCGCAAATATTGGTTTGGTCAGACAGTGGCGAGAGCTTGTCGCCGAAATAGGCGCCGGAAACCACGGCGCCCGCGGTCGCAGCGAGCGGCGCCTCGATGGCCGTCGCCACACCCATCAGGGCAACACCTATAGTCCCTGCCGCAGCCCACGATGAGCCCGTCATGGACATCATCCCGGTTACCAGGAAGGCGGTGATGATCATAAATCGCGGGTTTACCAGCTGCACGCCGTAGTACACCAGCATCGGTATGGTGCCGCTGAACATCCAGGTTCCGATCAGCATACCGATAGACAGCAGTATTAAGATCACTGGCAGCACCGTGGCGAATTTTGTCCCCGTGGAGCGCTGAATCGCATCCCAATCATGCCCATGGCGCGCAGCGATAAGTCCCGCGACGGCAGCGGCGATGAACATGACGAACACCAACAACTCTGTGCCAATGGGAAAGAAAACACTGCCAAGCACAAGGCAGGCCAGCATGGTGAGAAGAGGCAGTGCGGCCTCGAAAAGAGAAATCGTCTTATGCATTAGCGAGTGCCGATTCCAGATCTTGCCAGAGCTCTTCCGAATCTTCGAGGCCAACAAACAGACGAATGAGTCTGGACGGTACGCCGAAGTCGATTGCGGCGCTGGGTGAGCCCGCCTGGTTGATTGAGATTTCTGATGGCATAACCAGGCTTTCGTGGCCACCCCAGCTGACGCCGAGTCGGAACAGTGACAGGGCATCACAGAAAGTGGGAATGTCGATCGACTCATCTAATTCAAAGCTAAACAAACCCCCATAGCCACTCAAGCAGGAGTTGGAATTGAGATTCAAACCGGGATGATGCACGGCAGTGACACCGGGATGCGCCGACAGTTTCTTTGCGATCAACAGTGCACTTTCCTGATGACGCTGCAGGCGGAGCGGCAAGGTGCGCAGCCCACGCAGCAACAGCGAAGCTTCCTGGGCTGATAGCTTGGCGCCTAGATAGGGTGTGGTTTCGCTCGTCAGCTGATCGATGAGGGCGGCCTGGCCAACCAGCACGCCAGCCACCGTATCACTGTGGCCAGATATATACTTGGAGGCCGAGTGCACCACCAGGTCAATGCCGACTCGCAGCGGTTGCTGGAAAATCGGGGTTGCCCAGCTATTGTCGACAATAGTGGTGACGCCATTACGCTTCGCCAGTTCTGCAATAGAATTAAGATCCTGTTCTTCAAAAAGCCAGGAAGTAGGCGTTTCAAGATAAAGCAGCCGGGCGCCGGGCAGCGCCTCCTCTACCGCTGCAAGATCACTGCCGTCGACGAATTCGGTTGTTACGTCGAAGCGGGCACAGATCAGCTGCAACAAACGGTAGGTATCCGGGTAACAGTGTTTGACGCAAACTATACGGTCCCCGGATTGGACCAGACCCAGCACCGCATTGCTAATGGCGGCAATGCCACTCGAGAACGCCAGTGCTTTTTCTCCATTTTCGAGTTGGCTGATTTTCTCCAGCAAGACTGAAACGGTCGGGTTGTCCACGCGCGAGTAGAGGGCCTGGTCAGAATCACCGCGAAAACGGTCTACCATGGCCTGATAGGAATCGAAGGTGAACAGTGAGGTCTGATAGATAGGCGGTGACACAGCGCCTTCGGCATGACCCTCATCATGTACCAGCACTGTGTCCAGGGATCGCTGCGGTTCCTTGTCAGTCATATGCCTCCCGTAACTCTGCAGAAACTAAACCCAAAAACCTACCCCAAAAACCGTCAGGGCTAGTTGCTGTCACCGCCGTCCAGCCACACTGCCGGGATGGCCTGCTCTCGCACCAGGTTGTTGAACATGGGAAGTTCATCCTCAACGATGCGCGTCAGGTTTTCCAGCTCGCTGTCGATTTCCGTCACCAGTTCATTTCTAACCGCAACCGACTGGTTGGTTGGTCGATAGCTGCCTCGGTTAACCAGGCGATTGACACTGGCCAACTTGTTGTTGAGTCGGATTGGATAGTTAAGCGGATCCTGGTTGCTTTCATTCTGGGTCTGATACAGCGCTTCTTCAATCGACTTAAGCTCTTCCTTGATAAAGGCCGCTCGGTCTTTCAGTGAATCATAGCCGGCGCGATCTTCCAGTGGCGTTACTACCAGGTCGATCTGGTCTCGAATTTCACGAATGCGTTTTATCGCCTGGTGAGTTTCCGTGAGTTTCTGGTTTGTGGACAGCAGAAAGTCGAACTGGGCCTGCATGTCCTCCTGGGTCGCGCTGATGCGTGGGTCAGGCAGAATCTCAAAGCTTCGAGTTTCATCGTAGTCACCGTAGCGCATTCTGAGTTGGTAGGTGCCGGGAACAACTTTTGGTCCAGTCAGGTTGCCTGCCCACATGATGATGCCATCAAAGCCCTCTGCGTTGGGGTAGCGCATATTCCACACGAACTGATTAAAGCCTGCTTCTACGCCCTCAATTTTGTCGCTGTCTTCTTCGGCATCGCTGGAGAAGGTACGGATGCTTTCACCGTCCTCGGTGAGGAATTCAAGGCTTAGTGCCGGCATTTTTTCGTCAGCTTCACCCGCTGCTGGTTCATCACCTTCCGCATCAGGATCGGTGTCCGGTTCGGGAAAGCCCTCGGCCATGTAGTACTGCACAATGACGCCATTAGGCAGGTTGTGGCCCGCGTTGCCGGGGTCAGAGGATGCTGAGCCGCCCATACGGTAGGATGGACGGGGCGAGTAGACCTCAACTGCGGCGTCTTCCCAATTGCCCTGTAGCTGATGCAATGGCGTCAGGTCATCCAGAATCCAGAATGATCGACCCTGGGTCGCGACAATCAGATCGTCGTTCTTGATAGTAAGATCGGTCACAGGCGTGATTGGTAGGTTGAGCTGAAACGCCTCCCAGTCCTCACCATCGTTGAACGACACATATATGCCAAGCTCTGTGCCCGCATAGAGCAGGCCTTCACGCTCGGGATCGGCGCGGACTACACGGGTGAAATGTTCGGCATCGATGCCGTCAGTAATCAGCTCCCAGCTCTGGCCATAGTCATCGGTCTTGTACAAGTAGGGGCTGAAATCGTCGGACTTGTAGCGAGTTCCTGCAACATAGGCACCTGCTGGATCGAATGGATTGATTTCGATGCTGTTGATCATCATCCATTCAGGCATGCCTCGCGGCGTCACATCAGTCCAGCTCTCACCGTCGTCTCGGGAGATGTGTATTAGCCCGTCATCACTACCGGTCCAGATAACGCCGGCTTCGTGATGTGACTCGGCGATGGCAAAGATGGTGCCGTAGTATTCCACCGAGGTGTCATCCTTGGTGATAGGCCCACCAGACTTGCCCATGGTGCTGGGGTCATTGCGGGTCAGGTCGGGACTAATCTGTTGCCAGCTCTGACCTTCATTGTTTGTACGGAACAGCATTTGTGCCGCTGCGTAAATCACATCGGGATCATGGGGAGAAATCAGGATAGGGAAGTTCCATTGAAACCGATAGCGAATATCAATAGCGCCATAGCCCATGGGGTTATCGGGCCATACGTCTACCATGCGGGATTCGCTGGTGTCATGATTCAGTCGCTCAAGTAATCCGCCATAGGATCCACCATAGACGATATCTGGATTGACAGGATGAGGTGCCAGGTGTCCGCTTTCTCCTCCAGCTGAAGGCTCCCAGTCGCGCTCGCCGATACTGCTGCCATCAGAGCGATGCAGGATGCGCAAGGTGGAGTTGTCCTGCTGTGCGCCATAGATGCGGTAGGGGAAGTGGTTGTCGGTGGTCACTCGATAGAACTGCGCTGTGGGCTGGTTGAAGTAGGTCGACCAGGAGTTGCCGCGATCGAAGCTGATCTGACCACCACCGTCATCGGCAACAATCATGCGGGTGGCGTCTTCCGGCGCAATCCACAGGTCATGGTGGTCGCCATGGGGTGGCTGAGTTGGTACTCGCTCGAAGGTTGTGCCGCCATCGCTGGAGGTGAAGAAGCCCACGTTGAGCACATAGACGCGATTTTCATCCTGACTATCGGCATAGATGCGGGTGTAGTACCAGGCGCGCTGCCGCAGGTTTCTGTCGTCATTGGTTTTGGCCCAGGTTTCGCCGCCGTCATCTGAACGGAACACACCGCCATTTTCATTTTCGATAATTGCCCACACGCGTTCGGAATTGACCGGAGAAACGGTAACCCCGATGATGCCGAGGGTACCTTTAGGTATGCCGTCTTTCTCGGACAGATTTTCCCAGGTATCGCCGCCATCTGCACTCTTCCACAGCGCCGATCCTTCACCGCCGCTGGAGAGGGTGTAAGGCGTGCGAAAAATTCGCCAGGAACTGGCGTAGAGAATTCTTGGATTGTTAGGGTCCATGACGAGATCAACGGCACCGACTTCATCATCTATGTACAGCACCTTTTCCCAAGTCTCGCCTCCATCTTTGCTGCGGAATACACCGCGCTGTTCATTTGGGCCATGGAGGTGACCCATAACTGCGGCATAGACCAGGTCGGGGTTGCGCGGGTGAATGCGAACGCGAGGAATATGATGACTGTCAGTGAGGCCAATGGATTCCCAGGTCTTGCCGGTATCCGTGGATTTCCACATGCCACTCCCGTGGGAGACATTGCCACGCACAGTTACCTCACCACCGCCCACATAGATGACGTTGGGGTCCCATTCGCTGACAGCGACAGCGCCAATTGACCCACCAAAATAGCTATCGGAAATGTTCTTCCAGTTGGCACCACCATCCCGAGTTTCCCAGACGCCACCGCCGGTGGCGCCCATATAGTAGAGGTTGTTCTCGCCGGGTACGCCGGTAACAGCGGCAGAGCGGCCGCCCCTAAATGGACCAATGGAGCGATACTCCAAACCATCGAATCGACTCTCTTGTGCGAGCGCAGAGTAAGAAAATGGCAGTAACAGCGCGATGCTAGCCACCAGCGCCAGACCTGGATTCAAATACCGTTGCGCCTGGCGTGCAAGCCATGGTGTGGGATTCATGGAGTCTCCTGATTGTTCTAAGTGCGTGGGCCGAATCATTTTGCGCTAAGGCTGCCTGGGTTGCAATCTGGTAGCATAGCGCTCGCTGTACGTTGGAAACTACCGTCTTGGCCTATTCTCAATATTTCACACTCTCAATTTTGACTTGCTTGTTTCTGTCCGCACCCGTCCTGGCTCAGGAGGTTGTGGCTAACGGGGCTTATGCAGATAGTGGAGGAAATGCCGCCGCCGGCAGTCCGGTCGCCGTGATCGAATCCATCAGTGTAGCCACCACACGTCACCGTCAAGGAGAGACCCTGATCAGCGAGTACGTTGGGATCGATGAACTCGCCACCGCTACCGGTTCCCTCTCCGAGGCACTGGCGCTGCAGCCCAGTGTGTCCCTAAATGGCCAGCCTGGCCTGTTTCAAACGCTGAATATTCGTGGTCTGGCGCGACAGCGGGTTCAGAGTTTCCTTAACGGGATGCGTTTAACTTCAGAAAGACGTGCAGGAGTATCGGCTTCATTTTTAGATCCTCTGCTTTTAGGCGGTGTTGAGATCATCCAGGGACCAGCCAGCACTTATTACGGTAGTGGTGCACTTGCCGGTGCCCTGCAGCTGCTGCTTCGAGAGGATGCTCCGCCCTGGCTAAGCACGGGTTTTGCGAGCGATGGCAATGAGCGAAATCTTGCAGCGGGCACCGGTAACGCAAATTATTCCGCCGGCATCGCACTGCGTCAGCGTGGCGATGGCAAAACGGTTAAGGGGGACACCAAGTTTGATCGCTTTGACCAGCTGTCGGCCTATTACCAGCGTCAGTTTAATGTGGGTGCCTACAGTGTCGACTGGCAGCTGATTGGCAGCAAAGCTGCAGACATCGGCAAAGATAATTCACAGTTTCCGTTGGAACGCATTGTCCTCTATCCGGAAGAAAACCACCTGCTCAGTCAGGTAAAGCTGAGCGGTACTGGTGACTGGGCGGCGCGATTGTCGCTGCACTACCAGGATCTGCTGACGCGAGAGACTCGAGAGACACGCTCGGCAATTCAGGGCCTCGAATCCCGGGTCAGTGAGGTTGCCAATCGCTCCATGGATATAGGCTTCACTCTGGAGGATAGATGGCAGGCTGGTCAGCTAAGCGGCCAATATGGATTCGACTATTTTGGTCGCCGAGGTGTCAATGCGCGGCAGGATGATTTCATCCTCTCACGGCTGCTCGGGTCGACTCAGTCGCTCGACGATGGCGAGGAAAATGAATCGGCGCTCTTCGCCACGGCCAACCGCGACTTCAATTTCGCCTCCGTGCACCTTGGTGGCAGGTGGACTTACTTTACGCAAAGTGATTCGAAGTCGGAAAAAATCTCCCAAAGCAGAGGGTCTTATTTCCTGACAGTGCGCAAGCCTCTGGGTGATTGGAATTTGAGCCTGAGCTACGGGACCAGCAGCAGATTTGCCAGCCTGACAGAAAGGCTTTTCATTGGCACCACCGGGCGCGGGCAAGTTGTCGGTAATCAGAATCTGCTGCCTGAAGATTCGTCGGAGCTGGTCATTGGTATTGATTACCAGAGTGAGCGCCTGGCTATTGAACTGCATCGCTTTGCAATGGACATCGATGACTTCATTGAGCGGATAACGCTTGATGAGAACACCCTGAGCTATCGCAACCTGTTGAGCGGAGATCTCAGAGGCTGGCAATATCGCGTGGCATTGTTTCCCTCCAATGCCTGGCAGCTGGCGCTTTCCGGACAAAGAGTCACCGGCAATAGTGACAGTGAAAATACACTGATCGACATTCCCGCCGCGAGGCATCAAGTTGACTTGTCTTATTCAGCGCCAAGTTGGTCACTGAACGTGAGCCTACGCAGACGATTAGATAAAAAGGATTTTGGCGCGACAGAAAGGGCTTTGCAGGCCGCTAATATCGGCGCGTTAAGTTTCAGGATTGATCTCAGTGATCGCTGGCAGATGCAGGCGGGAATTGAGAATCTGTTTGATGAAACCTATTTCAGCTCCGCCGATGCGCTCAGTACCCTGGCGATCGGCAGAGAGTTTACCATGGGGTTTCACTTCCGTTAGTCAATTCCCCCAGGCAAAAGAAAGCGGGCGAACCCTTTCTGGATTCGCCCGTTCCAAACGTGCATTCGAATGCGCATGCTGGGCAGGGTACAAACTCCTCACTCAGCACAGGCTGTTCATCGCTCAAATATGCTCAATCATCTGCGCCTGCGTCTTCTGCAGTCAGCGCCTGGAACTGTTGATTCAACTCGGTGAAACGCATCTCTGCTTCCTGTCCCGGCGCCTGATCGGCGGCGTTGATCATATTGTAGAGATAGCTTATCTGCGCTGTAAGCATGGGTTCCATGTAGATGCCTTCTGCTGTCTGCAACGCGGAAAGAACAGCGTTGACGTTTTCCAGTCGCGCCTGCTGTTGGGCGCTTAAACCATTTTCGGTTTCGAGCTCTTCAAGTTCTTCCTGTTCAGTGTCCAACTCATCCTCAAGGCGGCGGGCGCTGGACAGCAGTTCTGTTATCTCAAGCTGCAGATCAACCTGAGCAGAAATATCCGCCAGCGTGGTTCCGCCCGCAAGCACTCTTGGGTCAACCTGCAGCTCAAACGCATGCTCCATAGTGCTGTCCCCAGCACTAAGCCGCACGGTATAAGTACCTGGCTTCACCATAGGGCCGTTCTGGTAGCGGCGGTCTCCGTTGGAATGCCAAGCGCCGAAGTGACGCATGGTCCAGCGGAAGCGATTCAAACCCGCATCTGTCGAAAGGGAATCGTCCACCAGGAAGATAGTCTGGTTGGTGCCCATGTCCGTCAGGGCCTGTTCACCTGGGCCGTCGTCCGAGTCCTCATCAGCGTTGGTAAATCGATTAACCACATTGCCAGCATCATCCAGTATCTCCATCACCAAGCGTTCAGAGAAGTTCTCCGGCAGGTAATAGTCGATTACCACGGCTGGTTGTGGGTAATCCGGTACCTCGGTATTCGGCATGCCGCGAGGTCGGCGATAACGAATGGTGGTCTTGGGTTGAAATAGTGCTGGCTCACTATCCAGGCTGTTGATTGCGTCCTGCTGCAGAGTGGTGATGTTATCCAGCACCCAGAAGGAGCGTCCCATGGTGCTGATGGCGAGATCGCCGCGAACGATCTTGATGTCAGTGACTGGTGTAACCGGCAGGTTCTGCTGAAAATCGTGCCAGGTGTCCCCGTCATCCAGGGAAACGAAGATGCCGTATTCGGTGCCGGCATAGAGTACCCCTACCTTGTCTGGATCTTCCCTTACCACCCGCGTGGGATAGTCTTCTGGTATACCATTGCCATCGGTTAGCAGATCCCAGCTTCTGCCGAAGTCATTGGTGCGATATATGTAAGGCTTCCAATCACCAAACTGATAACGCAGTAACGCGATATAGGCCTTGGCTGCGTCGTGGGGTGAAGGTTCCACCGCATCCACGCGACCGCCCGGCGGCAAGCGCCTCGGCGTGACGTCATCCCAGCTTTCACCGTTGTCACGGGTTACGTGTACAGGACCATCATTGGCACCTACCCAGATAACGCCAGCCTGCACCGAAGATTCCCGAATTGAATAGATGGTGCTGTAAAACTCTTCACCGGTGATGTCGCGGGTAATAGGTGAGCCGGAGATCACCTGGTACTCCGCTTCGAATGCAGTCAGGTCTGGAGAAATGGTTTCCCAGGTCTTGCCTTCATCGGTGGTGCGATGCACATATTGGGAGGTGTGATAGACCACGCCTGGATCATGGGGAGAGACGTGAATGGGTGATACCCGCTGGAATCGATAGCGCAGGTCCCTGGGATTCTGGCCATACATATTGGCGGCGCCCACATAGTATCCCTTTTCAGTACCGAGGCGTTTATCGAATACACCGAAGCGCCCTTTGCAGTCCGCATAGACGATGTTGTGGTCACCGGGCTTAGGCACAGCAGGCCCGGTCTCACAGCCGCCAGTGTCCACAATCCAGCGATTGGAATGCTGCACCCCGTAGGGGGCTATACTCGGCACTGCGATGGTTGTGCCGTTATCCTGCATACCAGCATAGAGCCAGTAAGGATATTGATCGTCGACTTCGACCTGATAGAGTTCAGCGGTTGGCTGGTTAAACTGCGTGGACCAGGTCTGGCCGCCGTTATGGGTTACATTGGCGCCACCATCATTGGCTTGTATATAAAGGTCGGGATCATTAGGGTTGATCCACATGTCATGGTTGTCGCCATGGGGTGTGGCGAGTCGCTCCCAGTTTTCACCGCCGTCTTTGGAAATGAAGTTGCCTGTTGACATGGCGTAGACAATGTCAGGATTTTGGGGATCCACGTCAATATTTGCGTAGTAGAATGGGCGAGTGATAATGCCGTCGTGGTCCGACACCTGCTCGAAGGTCTGGCCCTGATCAATGGATTTGTACAGGCCGGCTTCATCGCCTGGCGCCTCTACCAGTAGATAGACAATGCTGGAATCGGCGGGGGAAAGCGCGAGATCCATCTTGCCAATCAGGCCGGTGGGCAGACCCTCGGTAATCTTGTCCCAGCTGGCACCACCATCGACTGACTTGAACAAACCGCCTTCCTCGTTCTCCCCGCCACTGATGATGGTCCATGGCTTGCGCTCGGCTTTCCACGCCGTGGCGAAAACAATCTCCGGATTGCCGGGCAGCATCTCCACATCGGAAATGCCCGTTTCGTCCGAGATGTATAGAACCTGCTCCCAGTTGCGACCGCCGTCTACCGTCTTATATAAACCGCGCTCTTCATTCGCATTAAAAGCCTGACCAATTGCAGCAACATAGACCACGTTGTGGTTTTCCGGGTTTATCTCGACTGCACCAATATGGCCTGTGTCGTCCAGACCAATATGTTGCCAGGTAGCGCCGCCGTCGATTGATTTGTACATGCCTTTACCGGCAATGACGTTGCTGCGCAGGCCATCGGACCCGGTTCCCACATAGATGATATTGGCATCATTCTGCGCCACCGCAATATCGCCAATGGAAGGCGTGCTGAAATAGTCGTCTGAAACGTTGTTCCAGGAGGTGCCATAGTCCTCCGTCTTCCAGATACCACCGCCAGATGCACCCAGATAAAACGTTGAGGGTGCTGCAACGGTGCCCGCTACTGCGGTCACGCGACCACCACGGGTTGGGCCCACATTGCGGTACTTCATGCCTTCGAAGTGTTGCCCATGAGTTGCGGCGGCGATTAATAAAAAGAGGGAGAGCAAGCAATTGGTCAGCGTTTTCATTGGAGTTTATCTTGAGAGTGATTGGAGATTACCGCAAATTAGCACGGTCGCAGAGAGGGAACAATTTACTATTTGCCTTTTAATATTTGCCATCCCAGCCATTGCTTGCGATAGTCCTGCGGCTACCGGCCGCAAATTTATTAGCGTGATAGCAAGAAGGCAGAAAAGCAGGAAGCCAGGTAGAACTGGAAAAACGGAAAAGTCATCAAGGGCATCAAAGTCATCAAGTAAACTGAGCAAGAAAAAGGGAGCCGGAGTAGAGCAGTGAGCGTCAATTGGAACATTCTCAGCCGCAAGACACATTACTGGGCCTCGCTGACCATCCTGTTGCCGGCCCTGGTGATAATTGGTAGTGGCGTGGTGCTGCAGCTAAAGAAAGATGTACACTGGATTCAGCCTGTGAGTCAGCGCGGCAGCGAAGGCCCACCACAGATTTCCTTCGAGGATATTCTGGCGGCCGCGCATTCCGTGGAAGCTGCGGAGATTGATGGTTGGGAGGATATTGATCGGCTCGATGTGCGGCCGGATCGGGGCATGCTGAAGATTCGCAGCCTGAATCGATGGGAAATCCAGATCGATACCGCCAGCGCCGAAGTATTACAGGTCGCCTTTCGGCGCAGTGATCTTATCGAGACGATTCATGATGGCTCTTTTTTTCACGACAACATCAAGCTCTGGATTTTCTTCCCCACCGCCATCATTCTGTTCTTCATGTGGCTGACTGGGGTATATCTTTTCGTGGTGCCATTTCTGGCGCGCAGGAAGAAGCGCCAACGGCTTGCGAGAAAAGTGTCTGTGACTTGAATTAAAAGCGTCTGTGACTTGAATGAAAAGCGGCAGCGCCTTGAAAGACATGCGGTAGTAATAACAAGAAAATAACAAGGGCCAGACCCCATTTAGTGAACCCCCTATGCGTGGAGATAAACAATGACAAAACTGTGGCAACTCAGCGCCGTCGAACAGGCGGCAGGCATTCGTGACGGCAGGTTTACCGCCACTGCGCTGGTGGAGTCCTCGCTCGCGCGGGTCGCGGAAAAGAACGCCGAGCTTAATGCCATTGTCGATCCCCTGAGCGAGCAAGCGCTGGCGGCGGCTGAACAAGCTGACGCCGCATCAGCGAATGGTGAAGCGCTTGGGCCGCTGCATGGTGTGCCGGTGACGGTGAAGGTGAACGTCGACACCAAAGGTCGGGCAACGACCAACGGCATGGAGGTGTTCAAGGACGTCATCGCGCCGGACAACTCACCAATCGTACAAAACCTGTTAAATGCTGGCGCGATCATTATTGGGCGCACCAATACGCCAGAGATGTCCATGCGCTTGACTACGGACAATCCGCTGCATGGCCTGACCCGCAATCCCTGGAACCTGAATGTTTCCCCCGGCGGTTCTTCCGGCGGTGCCGCCTCCGCAGGGGCTGCGGGATTTGCTGCCATTAACCACGGCAATGACATTGCCGGTTCCTTGCGCTATCCGGCCACAGCCTGTGGCTTGAGCACGATCAAGCCGGGATTGGGCCGGGTGCCTGCCTATCTGCCCCATGCCAAAGCGGAGCGCGGTATGCTGGCACAGCTTATGTCGGTGCAGGGCGTGATATGTCGCGAGGTAAAAGATGTCAGGCTCGGCACTGAAGTGCTGATGCAGCACGACCCCCGCGATCCCTGGCATGTGCCGATGCCCTTCGATCAGAGTCACGGCGATAAGGGCTTGCCGAAAATAGGATTCTGTCGCGAAGCCTATGGTTATCCGATTCACGCGGGCATAGTTGCTGCTTTGGATAAAGCCGCATCTATACTCGAAGCGGCGGGTTACCAGGTGGAAGAAATTGAGACGCCTGCCATAGCTGAGGCCGCCAGGCAGTGGTTGCTAAACACTTTTTTCGAAATGAAGAAGACACTCGAACCGGTATTTGCTGAACACGGCAGCGCGATGATCAACCAGATCTTCGATGACTACTATCAGCTTCAGGGCGTGGCAGATGCAGACGGCTATTTTTCCGGCATTGCCGCGCGAACCGCTCTGGTGCGTGACTGGAATATGCTGCTGGCAGAGTATCCGCTGGTTTTGACACCCTACCTGATGCGTCCTGGATATCCCTATAACTTCGACGAGACCTTCGATGGTGTAAAAGATCTTTTTGACTGTTCGATCTATAGCTATGGGGTCAATTACATCGGCATGCCGGCAGGCTTTGTGCCGGTCGACCTGGTAGAGGACTTGCCATCGGGGGTGCAGTTGATTGGTCAGATGTGGCGGGAAGATCTGATTCTGGATGCCATGCAGGCCATTGAAGATGCTGCGGGCGTAATGACTCGAAAACTATGGAATAGAGAGTAAAGGCAATATAATCAAAAGTGATCAGAATAAACTGATTAAGATTCGTATTTTACATTCATGCGATATGATTTATTTTTAACGCGTATAGCTTGCTACCATGAGTGAATATGACTACATCATCATCGGTGCCGGTACTGCAGGGTGCGTGTTGGCTAATCGACTCTCGGCGAACCCAGATACCCAGGTACTGCTGCTGGAAGCTGGGGGTAAGGACAATTATTTCTGGATCGACATCCCTGTCGGTTATCTCTATACAATTGCCAATCCACGCACCGACTGGTGCTATCAAACAGAACCGGATGCAGGGCTTAACAATCGCAGCATTGGTTATGCTCGTGGCAAGGTGTTGGGTGGCTGCTCGTCTATCAATGCCATGATTTATATGCGCGGCCAACAGAGTGACTATGACTACTGGGCGGCGCAGGGTAATCGTGGCTGGGGTTGGCATGACGTGTTGCCGGTATTCAAACGCTCTGAAGATTACCAGCACGGCGCGGATGAATTTCACGGCGCCGGCGGTGAATTGAGAGTAGAGGAGCGACGGGTTAACTGGGAAATCCTGGATGCCTGGCGCGAGGCGGCTGAGGAATACGGTATTCCCAAAATTACTGAATTCAACCGCGGCGACAATTTTGGGAATGCCTACTTCCAGATGAACCAGCGCAGGGGTAAGCGCTGGAGTGCTACTAGTGCTTATCTGAAACCGGCAATGTCGCGACCAAATTTGCATGTCGTCACGAATGCACAGGTCGAAAAGCTAAAGCTTGAGTCTCAGAATGGCTGTCAGCGCGCGACCGGGGTTACGGTCTGTTTGAACGGTAAGGAAACCGTCCAGTTCAACGCGCGTTGTGAAGTCCTGTTGAGTGCGGGTGCCATCGGTTCGCCACAGATATTGCAGCTAAGCGGAATCGGGCCTGGGGAACTGCTGCAGGCACGTGGCATTGAGGTTAAACATGAGCTCGCCGGGGTTGGGGAGAACCTTCACGATCATCTGCAGGTTCGAAGCGTTTATAAGGTGAAGCACACGGTGACGCTGAATCAGCGTGCCAACTCATTATTCGGTAAGGCGATGATGGGGCTGGAATACCTGCTGTTCAAGACTGGTCCGCTGACCATGCCACCTTCACAGCTCGGGGCTTTCGCCAAGAGCGACCCGGATCAGGCCAGTGCCAATATTGAGTGGCACGTGCAGCCTCTGTCGCTGGACAAGTTTGGCGATCCGCTGCATGGGTTCAACGCCATCACACCTTCAGTGTGCAATTTGCGCCCGAGCAGTCGCGGGCACGTTCAGATAAAGAGTGCAAATTGGCACGACTATCCTGCAATAAAATTGAACTATCTTTCTACTGACGAGGACAGGCAGGTTGCCATTAACGGCCTGCGTTTTACGCGGCGTATCATGGCGGCAAAAGCATTGGCGCGGTTTGAGCCGGAAGAGTGGAAGCCTGGCCCCGAACTCGAAACTGATGAACAACTACTGCAGGCCGCTGGTGATCTGGGTACCACTATTTTCCATCCGGTGGGCACCTGCAAGATGGGCAATGACGCGCTTGCCGTGGTCGACGATCGTTTGAGAGTTCATGGAGTCGAGGGGCTACGGGTAATTGATGCCTCGATCATGCCGCGGATAACGTCAGGCAATACCAATGCGCCAACCGTGATGATTGCGGAGCAGGGCGCCAGTTTTATATTGCAGGATAATCAGTAGTAGTAAAAAAGGGATCAGAGTAAAAATACAGTACTGTATTTTTACTCTGAACCCTCATTTCCACCCCTCTTTACTTTACGCTCACCCGTGCGACACGTACCTGGAGTGAGTCACTGAGATCCGTCCAGGAGATGTAGACTGATTCTCCGACACTTTCAATAATTGGGAAGCCGCTGCGTCGCGATGCGCTGATGTTTGCTACTTCGACTTGCTGCAGCAGTTCAGCTTCGCCGCTGAATACAGAAAGCATTATTTTTGCTTCTATCGACGAGGTGTCAATCCAACTCACAATAATTTTGCCGGAATCGAGTAGGGCAGTGCCCACTCGTCCATTGGTTTCCGGGCTAGCGACCAGCACTGGCGCCGTGAAACTTGCGCCGCTGTCAGAAGACAAGGCTAGCTGCACTTTCGGGGTGTCGTCTTTGGCGGTGAACCAGGCAACGGCGACCTGCTCATTCTTGGCCGATACAGAAGGGCCGTTAACGGGGCAGCCAGCAATCTGCCAATTGTCCTCATGCACCGGGCGTGGTTCGGTCCACTGTCCATTTAGGTAGCGAGTCATGGCAATGTCTCTAATCTCTTCGGCGGATCGATCCCGGTACACGACGACGGGACCAGAAGACGTCATGGCGGAGCTGGTTTGACAGCAATCACAGGCTCTTGAATCCAGTTTCCACTCGCTAAGAATTTGCCCGCTGCTGCTGAAAATACCTGCACGCAGCGTCATTTCACCGTATTCGTCGCCGTTCTTGGTATTGCGCCCATCCAGCCAGGTAATCAGGGTACTACCGTCCTTAAGGGGAAGCATGGAAACAAAACCATGTTCGGCGCTGACGCCGTCGCTGTGGATGACCCGTGGCTCACTCCAGTCCTGATTTTGCACATCGGAAAAACTTGCCTCGATATTGTAGTCGTAGGTGCCTTCGGCGCTCATGCGCAGCCAGTGCGCTGCCATGTTGTCGCCATTTACGGACAACATGGGGAAATCTGCCCAGTTCACGAACCAGTCAGAACCTGAACTGATCAATTCAGTGCGGCTCCAGCCCGATTCGGTCAGCTTTGAATATGAAAAACGTGCCAGATCTCCTTCTTTGCTTACCCAAGAGAGATAGATTTGTCCTGAGGTGTCGCTGACCACGCGGGACAGGTGGCTGTTTACCGGTGCAGGTGAATCCAGCAATTCAACAGAGACACCTACAGATTGTCCGGAAGCTGTGACCGCAGTTCCTGTGATGATAATAGCCAGAGTGCAAGCGGGCAGCGATCTGACGTACGCAGAACTGAAATTGAAAAAAAGCATCAGGGTTATTGTGCCTCTCGTATTGAAACATCCGTCGTAATCGCCAGACCGAGTTCCTCTAATCTGGTAAGAATATCCTCTCTCCCCTGCATGCCTATCAGTTTCGCCGCCACCTCGCCGTCAGGCTTGAGGATATAGGTGGTTGGCATGACATCAGGTGCGCGTAATGCGAGGGAAGCGGACTCTTCGAGCGTCAGGGTGCGAAACTTGATCCCCATATCTTCGGCAATATCCAACGTGACATCCCGAGGGTCTTCATCGAAATTGATGCCTACGACTCTGACGTTTGCGAATTCCAATTCCTGGGCCAAGGCATTGAACATGGGAATCTCGATACGGCAGGGTGCGCACCACTCGGACCAGTAGTTTACTATCTGCCAATCTCCTTCCTCTGCATTATTGGGGACTAATGTGGCCAGTAAGACAGTTGTCAGGATAAGGCTGCGAAATCTTGAAAACGAATTATTCATTTGTGAGTGTGTGACAAAACTCCAGGGGATTATATATAGCAGATAAAAGCGAGCACTGTAAGCATTATGGATGGAAGTCTGAGTTATCGCGCAACCAGTTTCGCCACCTCGTTATCGTCAAGTGACTCTTGTGCCATCAGTGCACCGGCTATTCTGTCAAGCCCGTCGGCACTCCTGGAATCAAACAGCGTGATCAGACTGAAAAACATCAGGCCCAGAATGAAGGTGTCCAGCGGGCCGAGACGCGGTATGGCATTCTGCGGTGTCTTATCCTTGGGCGAGCCCGGTTGGCCGATATCACTGCCTTTGACGATATCCGCAGACGGTTCAGGTTTTGAGTTGGAGTCGCCCATGAGATGCTTCCATTTGCCTTTCAGCAGGGGTGGGCAGATTAAAGGAGGGCAGGGCAAAAATACAGTACTGTATTCCTGGTCTGGAGACTAGTTATAAGTCATCTCCAAGCGCGTCGTAGTTTTGCTGTGCCGTCACCATAAAAAATTAACCGCTATGGTTTTATTCGCCAGTCACGCCAGGGCACCTATTACAATTTGTAATAGTTTTGCGCGCTTTGACTCTAGGTATAAACCAAACTTCCCCTCATAATCTGCGCTGCATTAATTGACCCGCAGACGGCTGGCGAAAATCTGTTAGCGGTGAGCAGTTCATGCTCCATGCCTCGTCATTGTCCTAGTACGCTCAGTGGAGTCTGAAGTAGATGAAAGGACCGTCTTTACCTTGCAAGATAGTTTTGGCCATAGGTCTCAGTGCCGTGCTGTTTGCCACCACGAGCCCGCTAGCCAGTGCACAGGATCAGCCTACCACTGACGAAAACTCTACCGTCACCTACCCGGCCAGCTTCTTCGAGCAATATCAGCCTTACTCGGTGAACGATATGTTAATCCGTATTCCCGGGATAAACCTCGCGCTAGGCGGGGGTGGCCCGGGCAACTCGGGAGGCAATCGTCGTGGTTTGGGTGCTGGGGGTGATCAGGTCCTGATCAATGGAAGGCGGATTGCAGGCAAAGGCAATGAGGGGAATCAGCAGCTCACACGGATTCCTGCTTCGGAAGTAGAGTATATCGAGATCATTCGCGGCACCTCAGGCGATCTTGATGTGCGCGGTGGGACTCAGGTTGTGAACGTCGTACTTAAGGAGGCTGAATCAAATACCTCCTATGCCTATGAGCTCAATATTGACCACTACCATGACGGTAAATATCAGCCAGGGGGTAAGATTTCAGCCACTGGTCAAAATGGGGGCTTCAGCTACTTTCTCAGCGCGGAACGGGAGTCGCGCTGGGAATTTCGTGATGGCTTTGAGACGAGTTATAACCTTGATGGCAGCGTGAATGAAACGATCGACCGTGACTTTGGTGGCGATGCCTGGCCGACAGCGTTGGCAGCAAATCTTGGCTATGAATTCAATGAGCGCAACGTGGCGAACCTGAATCTTCAGTACACAGAGAATGATTTTCTTTCTTACGCAGATCGAATCATCACTGATTTTCGCGTTGATCCAGCATCGGTCAGGATTGAGCGGGACGAAACGCCAACTGAGGATGGAACCTGGGAAATCGGCGGCGACTACATGCATGTGTTTGCAGATGGTAGTCGCTGGCGGACATTGTTTATTGTAAATGAGGCAGAGAACGATGCAGTTCGTGACCGTTTGCAAATTGATGGCAGCTCCATCACCAAGGATCTGTTTCTATCAAACTATATTCGCACTCGTGAGCGAATCGTGCGCTCGTCCTATGTATTCGATTTGAATGAGGCGCAATCATTAGAAGCTGGCGTTGAACGCGCACAAACTATTCTGGATACCTCGTTGCAGCTCGGATTGCTGCGCTCAGATCCCGCCGCGAACAATGGCGGACCACGTTTCGGCAATCTTGCTCCTATTACTGACGCCAATGGCACGGTAGAGGAGATGCGTTACGAATACTTTGCTATTCATAATTGGCAGCTGAACGATCGCATGAGCCTGGAAACTACCTTTCTGTTTGAAGACAGCACGATTTCCCAGGAAGGTGATGTGTCGAAATCACGGGACTTTACATTTTTTCGACCCAAGCTCGATTACCGTTTTGATATCACGCCTTCGATCCAGTTTCGGGCCACCGCTGAAAAAGACGTTATACAGCTCAGTTTCTCTGACTTTACCGCCAGTATCGATGGCAGTGATGATGAGCAAAACGCATTTGAAGGAAATTCGGATTTGCGCCAGACCCAGGCCTGGCGTTATCAGGCCAATCTTGAATACCGTCTGCCAAACGATGCTGGTGTTCTCAGCGGCAATTTTTTCCTCAATGATTTTGATGATCTTATTGATAATGTGGATGTTTCCACTGGCGATCAAGTTCTCGGTGCCCGTGGCAATATTGGCAGCGGTCGGCAATATGGGGTTAACCTCAATAGCAGCATCAGACTGCTGATGTTCAACCAGCCTAACATGCTGTTTACGGCCGGTCTCAGGATTGAAGAGCCTTCCCTAACCGACCCGATCCTTAACATTGAACGGGAGCGTTCTATGCGTGGCGGCGGCAGTAACTACAGCTTAGGGTTTCGGCATGACATTCCAGCTCGTAATAATATGAATTGGGGATTTAACTATCGCCGCGAATTCTACAATGAATTCAGAGTCTGGGATGTGGATAAGATTGAACAATATCCCAAAGTTGGATCAATCTTTAGCTGGGTCGAAGTTCAGGCCTGGGGCGGCCTGGTTTATCGTTTCGAAGCACGGGATTCGCGTGATCGCTGCCGTGTTCGTACGCGCTACATAAACGGTAATATAGCCACCGGGAATATCGATGAGATTGAGGATTCCTGCTCTGACGCTGGGCCGGTACTGGCGATAAAAATCCGCGGCACGTTCTAGTTAGCCCGGCTAGCTTGTCACACTGACCGGTTGAACAACCCGGACCATTCTGCGGCACATATGGTGGCGCTTGCCCCCTGAGCCCGCTAGGTCTGGGTGCTACGGTGACTGAGGGAACTATTGCTCTCTATTTTATCGGTTCCGTGCTATAATGATTTCTTAGCTGTATCTCTAAAAAATACAGCGCGTGCACTTTCTTTAGCTCAGCTCCTTTAGCTTCAGGTCTCCAGGGCACTTAGGTTTAGAGCGCTATACGCTTGACCTAATCCTGACCCAGCCTGCACTTCTGCTGTCGCAACCGTCCGCAACTAAACGACGACGGTGCCACTCCGAACTTTTCTATCGATTGCACACTCGTGCATCCAGACTGATCCGCTAACGTGTTCAGACCTGCATCAAATTTTGGTCTTAGACTACCGCTGCCTCGGCCTGTTGCCGCGCGGCAGTTAGCTTATGGCCAAAGAATTTACGTTTTACTTTATTGTATTTGGGAATTTTATGACTTTTGAAACACTCGGTTTATCCGACTCCTTGTTGCGCGCAGTCGCGCATACTGGCTATACCACGCCAACCCCTATTCAGACTCAGGCTATCCCCGCGATTCTTTCTGGCGATGATGTCATGGCCGCTGCCCAGACTGGCACTGGCAAGACCGCGGGCTTTGTATTGCCCATGCTGCAACAGCTCGGACCGCACACGCGCGTCACGCCAGGCAAAGTTCGCGCCTTGATTCTTACCCCTACCCGCGAACTAGCGGCCCAGGTGCACGACAGCATTCTGACCTATGGTAAACATGAAAAGCTGAAGTCCGCTGTTGTCTTTGGAGGCGTTAACATCAACCCACAGCTGAAGGCGCTCAAAAATGGCGTCGATCTGCTGGTCGCGACTCCTGGCCGTTTATTGGACTTGCATCAACAGCGAGCGGTGCGGTTTGACGATATCGAACTGTTGGTTCTGGATGAAGCTGACCGCATGCTGGATATGGGCTTCATTCGCGATATCCGCAAGATAATTGCTCTGATTCCACCTAAGCGTCAGAACCTTATGTTTTCCGCGACTTTCTCAAAGGAAATTCGCAAGCTGGCGAACAGCATCTGTCGTAACCCGTTAGAAATAGACGTGGCGCTACGTAATTCTACGGTAGAGGCGATCGAACAGAATCTTTGGTTTGTGGAGAAGTCGCTGAAGGCTGATCTTCTTAGCGAACTCATACAGGAAACCACGGAGCAGGTGTTGGTGTTTTCCCGCACCAAACACGGTGCTAATAAACTCGTGAAACGCCTGGCGAGGGATTCGATTTCCGCCGTCGCGATTCACGGCAACCGCAGCCAGTCGCAGCGCACCAAGGCCCTGGCGGACTTCAAGGCAAACAAAGTACAGGTCCTGGTCGCAACAGACATCGCGGCTCGCGGTATTGATATCGAACTGCTGGCCCTTGTGATTAACTTTGATCTGCCCCACGTGCCGGAGGACTATGTCCACCGTATTGGCCGTACCGGTCGCGCTGGCGCCAGCGGTGTGGCACTCTCACTGGTAAGCAATGATGAGAAAAAGCAGCTCAGAGCCATCGAGCGGCTCATCAAGCGCGAAATAACTGTGCTGGGTGATTACTACTAGAAGACAAGAAACAAGAGAAAAGGGATAGACGCAGATGGCGGTAAAGCTTTCTGCGCCACTCGAGAGACCTATCGAGAGAACTATGAAAATACGCTTCGGCTACGACATGGCTTATCAGTGTCCGCAACCGACCCCGATGATCATGACACTCAATGTGCATTCGTCCCGGGTCTCGGATCTACTGACGCCAGACTATGTCAAAACTGACCCCCCTTTGGATGTGCGCGGCTATCGTGATGACTTCGGCAACTGGGTGACGCGTCTGGTTCTCCCGGAAGGGGAGTCGAGGATATTCACCGACGCTCTGATCGATGACAGTGGCGACATTGACTTCAGTAATCCTGACGCCAATCAAATTGCTGTTGAAAATCTGCCTGACGAAGTATTGGTATATCTTTTAGGCAGTCGCTATTGTGAAATTGATGTGCTGATGGATGAAGCCTGGAAGCTGTTCAGCAGTGCACCTTTTGGCTGGCAGCGGGTGCAGTCCATCTGTGATTTCGTGCACCAGCATATTTCATTTGGCTATGAATTCGCGCGTCCAACCAAGACCGCCGCAGAGGCCTACAAGGAAAAGGCGGGTGTATGCCGGGATTTTACGCATCTGGCCGTCACCTTTTGCCGCTGTATGAACATTCCTGCTCGCTATTGTGCAGGCTATGTGGGTGATATTGGCAATACCACGCCCGAATCGGTGATGGATTTTGCGGCCTGGTTCGAGGCCTATCTGGATGGCCAGTGGTATGTGTTTGATCCGCGCAATCACAAGCCCGTGATCGGCCGCATTCTGATGGCGCGTGGTCGTGATGCGGCCGATGTGGCGATCAGCAATGCCTTTGGTTCCAATCTGCTGACCCATTTCAAGGTGCACGCCGAACAAGTATTGGGAGAGCGGCGCGACGCTGTTGACTCGAGATGAATGTCAAGCGCACGGGCACAGAGTACCCAGAGCCCGTTGTGCGATACCGGTTTCATACACGCGAAATCGGTGAATTTGATATTCACTATCGCGCACTGCGCGATCGTAATCAGTACGATGACGACAGTGGTGAGACTGAGGCGCTCGGCATCCCGCCAGCAAGTTGGCCTCTCTACGGTGTGGTTTGGCAGGCCGGCGAAGTGCTGGCGAAGCTAATGAGCCACTATGACATTGATAGCCGCCGCATACTCGAGGTGGGTTGTGGTGTTGGACTAGCCAGTCTGGTACTGAATAAACGCCATGCCGATATTACGGCCAGTGATATTCATCCCGGTGCCTGTCGCAACCTGCAATACAATACTGAGCTCAATCAGGATCCGGATATCCCATTCTTGCGCTGTGCCTGGAAAGATCCGCGCGACGAAAAAATTGGTCTATTCGACCTGATCATTGCCAGTGATGTGCTGTTCGAACCAGGTCACGCTATAGCGTTGGCTAAGTTTATCGAGCTCTATGCGAAACCTCGATGTGAGGTGCTTTTAACTGATGCAGGTCGCGGGTATGGAAACCACTTTACCCGAGAGATGGAAGCCAGGGGCTACAAACAAACCCGGCTAGAAACTATCGCGCCGATAACCAAACCTGAAAAGTACAAGGGTCGCATCCAGCGCTATCGACGCAGTTGAGCCTATCAAAACCAGGTCAACTCAAATGCTACCTGATGCATTGATTGCCGGATCTTCGATAGGGTTTGTCGCAGTCCCAGCTTGAGCCTGAGGAATTCAGGTGGGCATTCTCGGGCAGAATGATAAAGGCACAGGATTGTTCCTGCTTCTGGTGGCCTCTGCCACACAGCCAGTCATCGCCATTATCGTTGAGATAGGCATTTGCAGGCAGCTGGATGGCAAGGCATTGGTCTGCAGTTTTTTGGTAACCGCGTTCGCACAGCCAGTTTGTTCCCTGACGACCCAAATAGGCGTTTGCCGGTATCGCCATTTTCACACAGAGTGAATCGGCTTCCTCATAACCCCTTACACATTCCCAACCCTTGCCGCGGTTGTTGCCGGTGGAATAAGCGTTGGCAGGGATCGCAATAATTGTGCAGCTTCCGTTTGTTGCCCGGTAACCGCGACCGCATTCCCAGCCCAGGCCATAGTCAGAATCAGTTAGAACTGCGTTCTCGGGTAAATCCACTTTGATGCAT
>CENZ01053022.1_pt1 | contig 40624 bp, 50 predicted proteins | sample 361341 | NCBI WGS metagenome assembly CENZ01 (sample SAMEA2619782, study PRJEB7988) | marine metagenome | biome: marine biome (ENVO:00000447); feature: deep chlorophyll maximum layer (ENVO:xxxxxxxx); material: "saline water (ENVO:00002010), including plankton (ENVO:xxxxxxxx)" | depth 50 m
TAGGCTTAGATTTGAAAGAGCCCCATTGAGGTTATTAGACTCCAAAGAAGAAATTACAATAAAGATTTCCGAGGAAGCTCCAAAAACATTAGATTATATCTCTACTGAAAGTAAAATTCATCATGAAAATATTTTATATAATTTAGAAAAATTAAGTGATCTAGACCCAGGTTTTAAGTATAAAACTAATGATAAATTAGTTAGAGGATTAGATTACTATAACAAAACTGTTTTTGAATATATAAGTGACTCTTCTGGACCACAAGGAGTAATTTTAGGAGGAGGAAGATACGATCCATTAATTAAAATTCTTGGAGGTCAGGATACCCCGGCTGTAGGTTTTGCTATGGGTGTAGAAAGAATTATTAATGAGTTAAAAAAAGTTGATATTAAAGAGAAGAATAATCTTGATATTATAATAGTTGTATTGAATGATGATCTAAGAATTAATGCTGAACAACTTTCTGATTCCTTACGAAATAATCATATAAAAACAATTATTGCACCCAGAAGATCAATGAAAGCTCAGTTTAGATTTGCTAATAATATGAATGCAAAATTTGCTATCATTCTTGGAGAAGATGAGATAAAAAATAATGTTATTTCCATTAAATCTCTAAACTCAAAAAAGGATCAGATAGAAATCAAGAATGATGATATAGAAAAAATAATAAGCCTAATTAATTCTGAGGACTAGTATGGAAGAATGGATATTAAATAGATTAAAAGAAATAAAGAATAGATTTGATGAAGTAGAACTACTCATGACTAAGCAAGAAGTTGTATCTAATCAAAACGAAATGAAAAAACTTTCTAAAGAATATAAAAATTTAGTGAAAATTAATCAATTATGGGATGCATATAATAAAACTTCTACACAAATAGAAGAAACAAAAGATATGATTGATTCTGATGATGAAGAGATTTCAGAATTAGCACAATCAGAAAACGAGACATTATCTGAAAATTTAGAGAATATTTTTGATGAATTAAATAAAGAACTAATACCTAAAGATGCTACAGATGAAGCAGATGCGATTGTTGAAATTAGAGCAGGTACAGGCGGTGATGAAGCTGCTATTTTTGGAAATGATCTATTAAGAATGTATTCAAGATATTCAGAAAATAATAAATGGAAAGTAAAAATATTAAGCTCAAATTATAGTGAATTTGGAGGTATCAAAGAAGTTGTTCTAGAAATTTCAGGAGAAGGCACTTTTTCAAAACTAAAGCATGAAAGTGGTGTTCATAGAGTCCAAAGAGTTCCTAAAACAGAGTCTCAAGGAAGAATTCATACTTCAACTGCTACTGTTGCAGTTTTACCAAAATCAGAAGAAATAGATATAGAAATAAAAGATGACGACATACGAACAGATGTTTTTCATTCTGGTGGCGCTGGTGGTCAAAATGTAAATAAGGTTGCCACAGCTATTCGACTAACTCACAACCCTTCAGGTATTGTTGTAGCATGTCAAAATGAAAGATCTCAACTACAAAATAAGATGCAAGCGATGGAAATACTGAAGTCTAAATTATGGGATCTAGAATTACGAAAACAACAAGAAGAAATTTCCAAAGCTAGAAAATCACAAGTTGGTTCTGGTGGAAGATCTGAAAAAGTTAGAACTTATAATTATCCTCAGAGTAGAATAACAGATCATAGAATCAACGTTACTGTACATAATTTATCAGAATTTATGGATGGATTAATTGATGAGCTTATAGGCCCTCTTATGAAAAATGAACAAGCCCAAAAAATGTTGTCTCAAAATCCTTCTAAATGATCACAATTGGTGAAATCAAGAAAAATCTTATCTCTATACTAAATGATCATAATATTCCTGATTCGCAATTTGAAGCAATATCTATAATTGCCTATTCTCTAGGATTAGATCATAAAGAAGTTATCACTGAAAATGATATAAATATCTCAGATGAAGGGGAATTAAGAGTATTTGAAATACTTAAAAAAAGATTAGAAGGGAATCCATTAGCTTATTTAATTAATGAAAAAACTTTTTTTAATGAAATTTTTTTCATCGATCAAAATGTTTTGATACCTAGACAAGAAACTGAAGAAGTAATTGAATATTTTTTTTCATTGAACCAAAACAATTCAATGAAAAATAAGAATATCTTAGATATTGGAACGGGTAGTGGAATTATTTCTATAATATGTAAAAAGAAATATCCTTTAGCCAATTTATTTTCTATTGATAAAAGTAATGGAGCAATTAATGTAGCTAAAAAAAATGCTGAAATAAAAAATGTTTCAATAGATTTTATATGTACTGATATTCAAAACTGTAAAATAAGTAAAATAGATTATGTAATAAGTAATCCTCCTTATATAAAACAAAAAATATTAAAAGATTTGCAAATAGAAGTTTTGAAAGAACCCCTAATAGCCTTAAACGGGGGATTAGATGGATTAAAAGTTATAAAAAATATTTTTGAGTGGGAAAAAAACATTAATAATAATAATGCTTTACAAATAATTATTGAAATTGATGAACAAATTAAATATGAAGCAAAGGAACTAGCTAAAAACTTTTATCCTCATAAAAAAATAAAAATAATAAATGATATTGCAAATAAACCTAGGATTTTATCTATAAATTAGTTTATCTCTTTGTATATTGAGGAGCTTTTCTAGCTTTCTTTAGACCATATTTTTTACTTTCCTTAACTCTTGAGTCTCGAGTAAGTAAACCATGAGATTTTAATTTTGGTCTCAATTCTATATCCATCTCACATAGAGCTCTAGCAATTCCAAGAGAAATAGCTCCTGATTGACCAGAAGCTCCTCCGCCTTGTATCTTAATCTCTGCAGAAATCTTTTCTTTATCAGTAATTTTTAGGGGAAGCAAAGCTATATTTACTAAATCATCCATTAACAATACTTCTTTGATTGTCTTTCCGTTCACTTGTATCTTACCATTAGTATTGAAAATCTTTACTCTGGCAATTGAAGATTTCCTTTTACCTGTTCCATAATAATATGTCTTTTTAGTTGTCACTCTTTACCTCTTTAGATTTATTCTCAAGTTGCGCTTGATGAGGATGATTATTTCCCGAATAAATTTTTAATCTTTTCAACATTTTTGCAGATAATTTATTCTTTGGAAGCATACCCTTAACAGCTTTTGTAATGATATATTCAGGTTTCTTTTCTATGAGATTGGCAAATGTTCTAACTTTAGTACTACCTGGTCTTGTAGTATGAGTAATATATTCTTTATCTGAATATTTCTTGCCTGTTACTTTTATTTTCGATGAATTTATTAATATAACAAAATCACCTGTTATATCATTTGGAATATAACCAGGTTTATTTTTGCCCATTAGAATCATAGCGATCTTAGAAGCTAAGCGGCCTAGAGTTTCACCTTCAGCATCAATAAGAACCCATTTTTCTGAATTATTTTTTTCTTTTATAGAATAATGTTTTAATTTATTAATCATTTTTTTTTCTAATAGATTTCTATTTTACACTTTTTTTTAACTAATCAACTAGTTCCAATAAAGCTATTTCAGCATTGTCACCTTGTCTTGTCCCTAATAGAACAATTCTGGAATATCCACCATTTCTTTCAGTAAATTTTTCAGATACATTTTCAAAAAGATGATCAACTACTGATTTATCTAGAATAAATTCAGATACTTTTCTTATTGAATTAAAATCCTTAGTTTTAGAAAGTGTAATCATTTTTTCAAGAATAGGCCTTGCTTCTTTAGCCTTAGCTTTAGTAGTTTTAATTCTTCCATGCATTATTGTATCGGAAACTAAATTCCTCAATAAGGCTTTCCTTTGATTAGACGGTCTACTTAATTTATTTTTAGATAATCTATGTCTCATTTTATCCTCTTATACTAAATTATGAACTTTCAGGAAGCATGTTTCTTTCAGCAAGAACATCAAACAATTCGTCCAAAGATTTTCTACCAAAATTTCTTATTTTTAATAAATCTCCCTCGGGCATTGCTATAACTTCTCCAACTCTATTTATTCCAGCTCTTTTCAAACAATTTAGAGTTCTTGCAGACAAATCTAAAGTTTCAACTGGAGTGTTATATATATCAGGACTAATTCCAAGACCTGCTGCAGGATTTTGCTCCTCAGTAGTTTGATCGAATTTACTGAATACATAAAAGCTATCCATTAAAGATTCAGAGGCTTTTTGCAGTGCAGATTGAGGATCAATAGTACCATCAGTCCAAATTTCTAATGTTAATCTTTCCCAATCAGATCTCTGTCCTACTCTGGTAGGTTGAACTGAAAAATTAGCTTTTTTTATAGGAGTAAAAATAGAATCAATTGGTAAAATACCTATATTTGAATCAAACTCATCAGAAGCTCTTCTATAACCTTGACCTTGTTCAACACTAAACTCCACAGATAAATGTGCATCAGGAGAATCTAGGGTTGCCAGATGATGACCAGGATTCACAATTTCAAAATCAGCAGTTGCCATAATATCACCTGCTTTTACTTCTCCTTCGCCTTCAACTTCCAGCCTTAGACGACCTGTTCTATCTGATAAAGATCTCAATCTGATACCTTTTGCATTCATAAGAAATTCATTAACTTCTTCCCTCATGCCTTTTAAGGTTGAGTACTCATGTTGGATACCTTCTATTTTAACCCAATTTATTGCAGTTCCAGGAAGAGCAGATAACAGAGCTCTCCTTAAGGGATTACCTAGAGTAACTCCCCAACCTTTGTCTAAAGGTTCTGCTATAAATTTTCCATAGGTTTGATCCCCTTCTATCATTCTGATAGAAAGCTCTGGAACCTCAGGTTCAGAAACAGATATATTGTCAATTGGTGATAATCCAAATTGTTTTTCTAACATTTATTACCTCCTTGAATAGTATTCAACTATTTGCCTAGTATCAATCTCAAGCTCAGCGTCAGAAGCAGATGGAAGATTGTTTATTTGAGTAGAAAGTGCAGCTTTATCTAGAGATAACCATTTTGCACATTGATTGTTCTTAATATTTTCACTTGCTATTTGAAACAAGCTAGAATTTTTTGACTTTTCTTTCCAGGTAATTTTATCCCCTTGCTTCATTTCATAAGAAGGGATATTTACTTTTTTATCATTTACCAAAAAATGACCATGATTGACTGCTTGACGTGACTGCCTCCGAGTATTAAACATACCTGTCCTAAACATAACGTTGTCAAATCTCTTTTCTAATAATATAAGCAGTTCATCACCAGTTGAGCCTTCTATATTTGAAGCTTTATCATAGTAATTTCTAAACTGACGTTCTAAAATGCCATATAAAAATCTTGCTTTTTGTTTTTCTCTAAGCTGAAGACCATATGGTGAAATTCTTCTCCTTTGAGACATTCTATTTTTTCCAGGCTTTTGTGCAATTTCTAAACCTAAAAACCTCATTCTTTTGTTTACTGGACCCGTGTATCTAGCCATATAATTTCCTGTTCTAAATTATTTTTATACTCTTCTTTTCTTTGGAGGTCTGCATCCATTATGAGGAACAGGAGTAACATCCTTGATGGAGACAACTCTAATTCCAGCATGCTGAATTGCTCTAATAGCAGCTTCTCTTCCAGCTCCAGGACCCTTAACAAAAACATCTACTGTTTTCATCCCTAATTCAACAGCTGTTTCTGCTGCAGATTCTCCAGCTTTTTGAGCTGCAAAAGCAGTAGATTTTCTTGACCCTCTAAATCCTTTAGCACCAGCACTACTTTGAGCAATAACATTTCCACTATTATCAGTCATAGTGATTATAGTATTGTTGAAGGTTGCTTTAACATATGCATTACCTTGAGGGACAAATACTTTTTCTTTTTTTCTTGTTCTATTTCTAGCCATTTAAACCTTCTATACTTCTATACTAGTGAGTTAATTTCTTTTTATTGGCAATAGTTCTTCGCTTACCTTTTTTTGTTCTTGCATTAGTTTTTGTTCTTTGTCCATTTGCAGGTAAACCATTTTTATGTCTGGAGCCTCTGTAACTACCTATATCTCCCAATCTTCTAATGTTTAATTGAACTTCTCTTCGAAGGTCACCCTCAATTCTTACTTCAGATCTTTCGATAGCACTTCTAATTCTTGCTAATTCATCTTCCTGAAGGTCTTTAACTCGTGTGTTTAAATCTATACCAACATCAGTGATGATTTTTTTTGAAATTGATCTACCTATTCCACTGATTGCAGTTAGCCCTATCTCAACTCTTTGCGTATCGGGTATATTTACCCCTGCCATCATAGCCATATAATTTATCCTTGAACTTGTTTAAATCTTGGGTTTTTTTTATTTATTATTCTAACTTTGCCTTTTCTTCTAATTATTTGATCGTCGGCACTTCGTTTTTTTATTGATGCTCTTTTTTTCATAATTTACTCACAGTTTTATTTAAATCTGTATGTTATTCTTCCTCTTGTTAAATCATAGGGAGACAGTTCTACTAGAACTCTGTCTCCGGGTAATATTCTTATATAATTTTTTCTAATTTTGCCAGATGCATGGGCTAAGACTTCGTGTCCATTAGCTAATTCAACTTTAAATGTAGTATTTGGCAGAGCTTCTTCAACTTTACCTTCTACTTCTATTGCTTCCTTTTTTGCCATTTATATACTTGCCTTTGTTAAAATCTCAGGACCATCTTCAGTTATTAAAATTGTGTCCTCAAAGTGTGAAGAAAGTTTTCCATCTTTAGTCACCACCGTCCATTTGTCATCCATGACTTTAGTCTGCCATTTGCCTTCAGTCACCATAGGTTCAATTGCTATGGCCATTCCAACTCTCAAAAGAGCTCCTTCATTTTTTTTACCAAAGTTAGGAACACTAGGAGGTTCATGTAACTGGCTTCCAATTCCATGGCCAACATATTCTCTAACAACATCAAAACCTTGACCTAGAACATACTCTTCAATTGAGTTAGATATAATACCTATCTTATTCCCAGCAATAGAATTTTTTATTCCTATTTGCAATGCATTATCTGCAACTGAAATTAATTTATTTTTATCTTCGTCACTTGAATCTTCAATTATAAAAGTTCTTGCATGATCACTGTACATGCCCCCTACAATTGCACCACAATCGATAGAAATAAGGTCTCCACTTAACAATTTTCTTTCTCCAGGGATCCCATGAACAATCTCTTCATTTATTGAAATACAAGCAGTAGCAGGAAATCCATATAAACCTAAAAAAGCAGGTTTAGCCCCTTCTTTCTCAATAAATTCTCTTAGAAAATTATCAACCTCTCCAGTAGTAACTCCAGACTGAAGTTTTTTACCACAATTTATCATAGCACGAGCTACTATGTCTCCAGCTTCCCTCATATGAGAAATTTGTTCTGGAGTTTTGATGGTCCCCTCAGTAAGCAATTATTAAAGCATCTCCATTAATTAATGTACAAACTCTTAGTATATATCTAAATCATGCAAATTGTACAGTAGCATTATTGTAATATTTTGTCAATTTCTAATGAAACTTCTACAATTGAAGAATTGGCATTGATTTTTTTTAACAAGTCTTTCGTTTTATAAAATTCAAGTAGGGGTTCGGTTAATTCTTTGTATGTATCCATTCTTTTTGATATTGCAGAAGGTTTATCGTCTTCCCGTTGGTACAAATCTTGAAAAGAACATCCATCAATACAAAAATATTCCTTATCATCTTTAGAAAAAGTTTTGGAGCAATTTTTACACGAAATTCTCTTAGATAGCCTGTTAATCAAGTCTTCAAACGGAACATCAAAATAAAGGACATGATCAATTTTCTTCTCAAGTATATTCATTTCTTTTTCTAATGATAATGCTTGATTTATTGTTCTCGGGAAGCCATCTAATAAAATAGATTCGATACTTTCTGTAGTTTTTAAAACCATTTCTATAATTAAATTATCTGGGACAAGTTCCCCTTTTTCCATATAATTTTTTGCCTTTGACCCCAAATCTGATTTATTTGCAATTTGAGATCTTAGAATATCGCCCGTAGATATGTGAGATAATTTATACTTTTCTACTAATTTTTGAGACTGAGTACCTTTACCTGATCCCGGAGGACCTAAAAGTATAATGTTCATTACTAATTAACAAATCCTTCATAATTTCTCATTAGTAGCTGAGATTCTAATTGCCTCATAGTATCCAATGCAACTCCAACCATAATTAATAAACTTGTACTTTGAACTATGCTAGTAGTTGATTCAAGTCCTGTAATGAAAGAGGCAATAGATGGGATTACAGCTATAGTTCCTAGGAATAAAGCTCCTCCCCAAGTTATTCTAATTATAACTCTCATAAGATATTCTTTAGTAGGAGGACCAGGCCTGATACCTGGTATAAAGCCATTGTTATTTTGAAGAGATTCTGCCAAATTTTGCTGATTATGGACTACCAATGTATAGAAAAAGGTAAAAATTACTACAAGTATGAATACTGTTATCCAGTATAAGGTTCCCGTTGGTCCAAACTGAACTGTAAGCCATTGTGCAATTTGAGGGACAAAAGAATCTGAAGCTGGATCTACAAAATAAGATGCAACAACAGCTGGTAAGGCAAGTATAGAAAAAGCAAAAATCAAAGGTATCATTCCAGCAGAATTAACCCTTATGGGGATATGAGAAGATCCTTGTGATCTATACATTCTATTTCCTCTAAATACACTTCGCCCATACTGAACCGGTATTCTTCTTTGAGCTTCAGTAAATATAACTATAGTGAAAACAATTAATAATATAAGGGCAATCAATAAACCAACCTGAAAAGGTTGATCTCGAAGAAGCCATAGTTGTGCTCCTATAGAAGGAAAGGTAGAAACAATACCTGCAAAAATTATCAAAGATATACCATTTCCAATTCCTTTTTCAGTTACCAATTCTCCTAACCATACTAGAATCATAGTTCCAGCAGTCATAGACAATAATATAGCCAAAGTGTTTAAGGTTTGCCCACCCCCAAAACCAATTCCTGTAAGTGCTCCTTGACCTAGGGCACCTGCAAATAAATTTATTTGTCCATAGCCTTGCAAAAAAGCTAGTGGAACTGTCAAATAATGAGTATACCTATTAATTGCTTTTCTTCCAGCTTCTCCTTCTTGTGCTAATTCTTTAAGTTGCGGCACCAAAGGAGTTAAGATCTGAATTATTATAGAAGCTGTAATATACGGATAAACCCCTAATGCAGCAATAGATAAATTCCTAAGTGCTCCTCCAGAAAAAATATCTATAAATCCTAATAAAGGATTTGCATCAAAAGCTGATTGCAAAGCTTCTTTATCAACACCTGGTACTGGAACATGAGCAAAAAATCTAAAAATAACCAGTATTAACAGGGTAAATAAAATTCTAGTTCTTAAGTCAGAGATATTAAATGCATCAATGATAGCTTGAATCAAGGCAGGTCTATTAGATTGTGCTGTAGTAGTCATAATGCTAGTTTATTACCTTTACTTCTCCTCCAGCTTTTTCAATCTTAGATTTTGCAGAAGAAGAAATAGCATGAACTTCTAAATTTAAAGATTTAGATATTTCCCCATTTCCAAGGACCTTAATCATTTGCTTATTTTTTATGACACCTTTTTGCTTAAAATCTTCTATAGTTACAGAATCTTGAGTAAATATATTAATCAAATCAGAAATATTTAATGCCACGTAATCTTTCTTAAAAACATTTGTAAAACCTCGCATGTGAGGTAATTTTTTCACAAGTCGTAATTGTCCACCTTCAAATGTAGGATTTAAGTTCCCTCCACTTCTAGACAATTGACCCTTAATACCTCTCCCAGAATAAGTACCCTTAGAGGCATTACCCCTTCCGACTTGATTACTCTTTGGAGTATTTTTATTTTTTCTTTTTATATCATGTAATTGAGGCATTTTTTCACCTATCTATTTAACTTCTTCTGTTGAAATCAAATGATCAACTTTCTTAATCATTCCTTCTATTTGAGGAGACAAATCTTTCTGTACTTTAGATCCAATTTTTCTTAAACCCAAAGCTCTTAAAGTATCTCTTTGCGCAGGGGAAGCTCCTATTTTACTTTTTCTTTGAAAAATTATAATTTTTTTCATTTTATGCTCTTCGTTTACTTATTTCTTTTTTAGGATTTTTCATACCTTTTAATGCTTCCATAGTTGCATAAACAACATTAATTGCATTTGTAGAACCAAAAGTTTTAGATACTACATCCTTTACTCCTACAGCTTCAAGAACCGCCCTTACTCCACCGCCAGCAATTAATCCTGTACCAGGAGCAGCTGGTTTTAGCATCACCTTTGATGAACCAAATTTAATAACTGATTCATGAGGCAAAGTAGTGTTATTCAAAGTAACATTTATCATTCTTTCTTTAGCATATTTTACTGCTCTTTGAACAGCATCAGGAACAGCACTTGCACTAGCTAATGCAATACCAACTCTTCCAGCACCGTCTCCTACAGCAACCATCGCATTAAATGACAAATTTCTTCCACCTTTGACCGTTTTAGAAACTCTTCTTATCTTAATTACGTTTTCTACTAAAGAAAATTCATCATTATCTCTATTCCTTCGAGATCTAGAATTTCTTCTGTTTGGATTATTTCTGTTTTGATTATTTCTGTTTTGGTTATTATTATCTTGGGTTTTATTATTAGTTGTCATTTTATTTATACCTCTATTCCGGATTCTCTAATTCCATCTGCAACTGCAGCAACTTTACCATGGTAAAGATTACCACCTCTATCAAACACAACCTTCTTAAATCCAAGTTTTGAAATCTTTTCTCCAAATTCTAAACCCATTTTCTTAGAAATATCTTTGTTTATAGAAATAGACTCAGTTTTTAGGCTAGATAAAGATGACAATGTAATACCTTTAGAATCATCAATTAATTGAAGATAGATATTTTTATTTGATCTATACAAAGATACCCTAGGCCTATCATTAGTACCAGAAATTCTTTTTCGAACTCTTAGATGTCTTTTATTTCTTCCTAAAGATCTTGTCTTTCTTGAAAATTTCATTATGCGTCTCCTGCTCCTACCGCTGCTTTACCAGATTTTCTTCGTATGATTTCGTCATCATACTTTATTCCTTTTCCTGTATACGGATTAGGCTTTCTTAGAATTCTTATTTTTGCAGCTTGCCTTCCAACATGTTCTTTATCAGGACCTTCTATTGTCAGTAAAGTTTGATCCTCAATAGAAAATTTATTATCTCCTAATGGGTCCACTGTTATTGAGTGTGAAAATCCAAGACTTAATTCTAGAGATTTTCCTTTTAGTTGAGCTCTATAACCTGTTCCAATTAACACCAATTTTTTTGAGAAGCCTTCAGTAACTCCAACAACCATATTTGAAATCAAAGCTCTGTACAATCCATGCATAGACTTTGTTTCTATATCATCATTTTTTCTAGAAATACTTAGTATGTCATCAGATAAGTCTAATGATAAACTTTGGCTAGAAATTTTCTGATCTAAATGTCCCTTAGGGCCTTTAACAGAAACTAGCTCTTTATCTATTTTTATTTCCACTCCAGATGGAATCTGGATAGGTTTATTTCCAATTCTACTCATATTTTCCTCTTACCATACATAAAATAAAAGCTCTCCTCCAAGAGAATGCTTTTTTGCTTCAATTCCAGTCATTACTCCTTGAGAAGTAGATATTATTGCAACACCCATTCCTGAAAAGTAAGTTGGAATTTCATCTTTTTTAACATAAATTTTCAAGCCCGGCTTAGAAACTCTTTTTAAACCAGATATTGCCGAAGTCCCATCTTCGAAGTATTTCAGCTTAACTGATAAATTTGAAAATTTCTCTGAATTATCTTCTGAAAATTCTGAAATAAAACCTTCTTTATTTAAGACTTCTAAAATCTTATGATTTAATTTGGATTTACCGATAGAAACTCTTTCATGTTTTACCATTACTGAGTTTCTAATTCTTGTAATCATGTCTGATATTTGATCTTCAATAGTCACAATAACCTCTATAAACTTCCTTTTCTTATTCCTGGCAAATGCCCCCTTAGGGCTAAATCCCTCATTGAAATTCTACTTAATCCAAAAAATCTCATGTAACCTCTTGGCCTTCCTGTTTTTTGACATCGGTTTCTAACACGAACAGGACTAGAGTTTTTAGGTAATAAGGCTAATTTTTTTCGAGCTTCGATTTTTTCTTCGAAAGTTGACTCTGATGAATTAGCAATATTTTTTAATTCATTACGAATCTCAGAATATTTTTCTACCATTCTTATTCTTTTATTATTTCTTGCTATTGCAGATTTCTTTGCCAATTAGTTCTCCTTTAATCACTTTCGAAAGGCATTCCCAACAATTCTAACAACTTCTTAGTTTCATTATCACTATTAGAAGTTGTAACAATATTGATTTGCATACCTCTTAGTTTATCAATTTCATTATAATCAATCTCAGGAAAAATAACTTGTTCCTGTAATCCTAGAGAATAATTTCCATTACCATCAAATGATTTTTTAGATACTCCTCTAAAATCTCTTACCCGAGGGAGTGAAACATTAAATAATTTATCCAGAAAAAACCACATATTATTAGATCTAAGAGTTACAGACAAACCAATTACTTGGCCTTCTCTTAATTTAAAATTAGCAATAGATTTTTTAGCTTTTCTTTCAATTGGTTTCTGACCAGTAATTAGTTGGAGGTCTCTTGCAACAACCTGTACTACGTTTGATGAAACCAAAGCCTCGCCTAAACCTACATTTACTACTACTTTATTGACCTTAGGAACTCTAAGCTTATTAGTAAAACTAAATTCCGTCATCATTTGAGGAATAATTTCATCATTAAACTTCGATTTCAATCGAGGGGATAATTTTTCAGTATTTGAATTTTCTTTTTGTTTTGTAGTCAACTAATTCTCCAATATTTATTTCTTAGACTTTCTTACTATTCTGTTAAATTTACCTGAATCAAGCTGCTCATATGATACTCTTCCTGATTGTGAGCTCTCAGGATCTATAAACATTACATTAGAAATATTAATAGGTGATTCTTTATCAACAATCCCTGATTGAGTTACATTAGGCGTATTTTTTATATGTTTTTTTGAAATATTTACACCTTCAACTATTACTCTGGAATTTTTTTTATCAACACTTATGATATTCCCTTTTTTCCCTTTATCTTTGCCAGCTATTACAAGGACTTCATCACCTTTTTTTATTCTGTATTTTATACTCATAGTTATATTACCTCTGGAGCTAATGAAACAACTCTCATAAACTGTTTATCTCTAAGCTCCCTTGCAACAGGTCCAAAAATTCTTGTTCCTCTTGGATTATTATCTTCACCTATAATCACACAGGCATTTTCATCAAACTTAATATATGACCCATCATTCCTTCTAAGCTCTTTTTTTGTTCTGACAATTACAGCATTTACAACTTGATGCATCTTAACTGTTCCACCAGGTTGAGCATCCTTTACTGCACATGTAATAATATCTCCAATACCTGCAAATTTAGTATGGCTATTTCCATTAATATTTATGCAAAGAACCTCTCTAGCGCCAGAGTTATCAGCAACTTTTAATCTTGTTTCTCTTTGTATCATTTTTAACTTATTACCTCAACTAATTTCCATTTCTTTGTTTTAGATATAGGTTTTGAAAATTCAATCACAACACTATCTCCTACCTTAGCCTGCTCTTTAGGGTCATGAGCAACCAGTTTAGTAAGCCTTCTAGTGGATTTTTTATATAATCTATCTTTTTGAGACCAGGCAACTCCTACAATAATAGTTTTTTCTGGCGTATCTGATAGTACTTTTCCAATTCGTCTTGTTTTGCTATCCATCTTGATTTTCTTTCTCATCCATCTCTAGTTTTTCCAAAATTTTTCTTTCACTTAAAACTGTTGAAATTCTAGCTTTATCTTTTCTTAATTTATTTATTACGCTAGTATCGCTAAGTTGCATAGATTTATGCTTAAATCTATTCTCCATTATTGACTTCAATATAGATTCTTTTTCTTTAATTAATGCTTCTTTATCTAATTTTCTAATATCTTCAATATTCATTAAAACGCCAATTCTTCTCTTGATATAATTTTTGTTGAAATGGGAAGCTTGTGCCCAGCTCTTTTAAGTGCTTCTCTAGCCACATCTTCTGGGACATCTCCAATTTCAAAAAGGATTCTACCTTTTTTAACAACAGAAACCCATCTATCCACAGCTCCCTTACCTCCACCCATTCTTGTTTCAGCAGGTCTAGCACTAACAGGTTTATCAGGGAAAACTCTTATCCAGATTTGTCCTCCTCTTTTAACGTGACCAGTTATTGCTCTTCTTGCAGACTCAATTTGACGAGCTGTAATCCAGGAAGATTCCTGAGCTTTCAATGCAAAATCTCCATTCGATATAGTTGACCCTCTAACGGCCATGCCTTTCATTTTACCTCTTTGCTGTTTTCTAAATTTAGTTCTACTCGGCTGTAACATTAAAATTATCCTTCAGAGCTTGCTTGAGTGCTTTGGTTTTGTTGTTCATTACGTTCAATCCTAGCTGTTTTTATAGCTAAAAGATTTTCTGGAGTTGGAATAATATCACCTTTATATATCCATACTTTTATACCAATTACTCCATATGTTGTGTTTGCTTCACTGATTTCATAATCAATTTCTGCTCTAAGTGTGTGTAGAGGTACACGTCCTTGCATATATTTTTCAGTTCGAGCAATATCTGCTCCAGACAATCTTCCTGAAACAACCACCTTAATTCCCTGTGCTCCTACCTGCATTGTTCTTTGCATAGCAGTATTTACTGCTCTTCTAAAAGCAACTCTTCTTTCCAATTGCTCGGCAATTGATTCTCCAACAAGTTTTGCTACAAGCTCAGGAACTCTTATCTCATTAATATTAAGTCTTACTGTATTTTTAGTCTTCTCTTCTAGGTATTTTTTCAATTCTTCTACCCTTGTACCACCTCTACCAATAATAATTCCTGGTCTAGCTGTATAAACTGTAACTGAAATATCTTGTGAACCTCTTTCTATTTCAATTTTTGAAATAGCTCCATTTTCTCCAAGTTCATTTGTGATAATTTCTCTAATATACCTATCTTCGTTTAGAAGCTTTGCATACGACTTTCCATTATTAGCATACCACTGTGATTGCCAGTCTAGTACTCCACCTAATCTAAAACCTGTTGGATGTGTCTTTTGTCCCATTTATACTTCCTCTGAATTTACTTCTATTGTTATATGAGAAGAAGGCCTATCAAATGCTCCAGCTCTTCCTCTAGCTTTAGGCTTAAATCTCTTCATTCTAGGTCCAGCATCAGCAAATACTTTTGAAATAATTAGATCCTCTTCATTTGCTGAATCTTTGTTAACAGCATTTGCTATAGCAGAATTTAATATTTTCAAAATTTCTATTGCTGCAGGTGTTCCCAACATATTTAGTCGCAATTTTGCATCAGAAACTGGCCTCAATCTAATCAGATCAATAATTCTTCTTACTTTATATGCTGAATATCCAACATTTTTATTTTGAGAAATTGCCATTAATTACTTCCTCTTGAATGCCCTCTATATGTTCGAGTTGGAGAAAATTCTCCAAGCCTATGTCCAACCATATTTTCGCTTACAAATACAGGCACAAATTTTCTTCCATCATGTACAGCAAATGTAACCCCAACCATTTCTGGCATAATCATAGATGAACGAGACCAAGTCTTTATAGGTTCTCTACTTCCAGATGCTTTTATTTTTTCAACCTTTTTTAATAGTTTAGGATCAACATATGGACCCTTTTTTATAGATCTTGACATATTATCTATCGTACCTTCTTCTTAAAACCATTTTATCTGTTTTTTTATTTCTTCTAGTTCTCTTACCTAGCGCAGGTTTACCCCATGGAGTTTTAGGATGTTTCATTCCAATCCCGGCCCTTCCTTCTCCTCCACCATGTGGATGTGCATTAGGTGACATAGCTGATCCTCTTACTGAAGGCCTTCTACCTAATCTTCTTGAAGTTCCTGCTCTTCCTAGTTTTTTATTTTTATTCTCTGGATTGGAAACCTGTCCGATGGTAGCAGTACAATTACTTAGAACTCTCCTCATTTCACCAGAAGGTAATCTTAACAAAGTATATCCAGACTCATGAGCCATAACTTGAGCGGAAGTACCTGCTGACTTAACCATAACACCACCTTTACCTGGGGAAAGTTCAATATTATGAACAACAGAACCAGTCTGTAAAGATCCTAATTTTTTGGTATTTCCAATTGCATTTTCTGCATTTTCTCCATTCTCTATTACATCTCCAAGATTGGCATTATTTGGCGTAATTATATATTTCCTAGTACCATCTTCATATCTGACAAGAGATATTCTGGCAGACCTATTTGGATCATACTCAATTGATTCAATTACAGCTTTTCCTGTTTTTGATCGAATAAAATCTAAAATTCTATATCGTCTTTTATGCCCTCCACCTCTATGCCTAACTGTAATTCTGCCTTTATTATTCCTTCCTCCTTTTTTTGTCAAAGGAGCTAAAAGTGATTTATAAGGAACAGCGGTAGTTATATCTGAAAAATCATCAACAACAGCATCTCTTCTTCCAGCTGTTGTAGGTTTTAATTTTTTTGTAGCCATTATTACGCTCCCTCATAAAGAGTTATAGAGTCACCAAGCTTTAGAGTTATCACTGCTTTTTTCCAAGCAGGAGTTAAAACTCTATTTCTTCCATAAGTCTTATTCTTTCCTTTAACTTTCATTACATTGACATTTTCGACCGTTACATCAAATACTTCTTCAATAGCACTTTTTATTTGAAATTTATTTGATTTTTTATGAACCTTAAAAACATATTTATTACTCTCTTGAAGCAAAGAGCTTTTTTCAGTTATTATTGGAGATATTAGAATTTCTTCGTTATGCATCTTTTTTTACAGTCTTTCGAGTTGTTTTAGCAGGCGCTTTCTTTGCAGGCGCTTTCTTAGCAGGAGCTTTCTTAGCAGGAGCTTTCTTTGCAGGAGATTTCTTAGCAGGAGCTTTCTTTGTTTTAAAATCTGGATCTCCCCACAAAGATTGGATTTTCTCAACAGCATCTAATTCAAAAAGGATATTTTTGGGCCTAATGAGCTGATATACATTTAATAAGCCAGCTTCAATTACTTCTACATTTTCAATGTTTTCACAAGATTTCTTAAGAACTCTATTATTCTCATTTGTGACAAAAAGAATAGTTCCTTTCAAATCAAGTAATTTCAAACATTCAATAACATTTTTTGTAGAAGGGCTTTCTGAAACAGGAGATTTTTCAATTATGTTGATTTCTGAATCTTTCAACTTAGCCGAGAGTGCAATTTTTAGTGCCTTGGCTTTCATTTTCTTATTTAATGACTTTCGAATATTTTTTGGATGAGGCCCGTGAGCAACTCCTCCACCAACCATAATTGGAGATCTTTTAGAACCTACTCTAGCTCTACCACTTCCTTTTTGAGGTCTTAATTTTTGACCTGCATAGTTTACATTAGCTCTAGTCTTTGTACCTTTGGTCCACTGTCTTTGATTTGCTAAATATACATGAATTGATTGATGTAATAAATCAGAATTTAAATCTTGTGCCCAAATACTTGGGTCTAAATCCAAAGACTTTAATTTTTTCCCTAAATTATTTTTTACTTCTATTTCCAAAATCTACCTATTTTCTATTTCTGAATCTCGATCCTTAATGTTGAACCATTTGGTCCAGGAACTGATCCGTTTATAACTAATATATTGTTATCATTATCTATTTTAGCAACCGACAAACCTTTCACAGTCGCTTTTTCATTTCCATATCGTCCTGGCATTCTAGTTCCAGGCCAAACTCTACCCGGAGATGAACCAGCACCAATAGAACCTACAGCTCTATGCCTATCAGATTGCCCATGAGTTTTAGGCCCACCTTTAAATCCATACCTTCTAACTCCACCAGAGAAACCTCTTCCTTTAGTTGTCCCAGTAACTTTAATTTTTGTATCTTCCTCAAAAATTTCAGTAGTAATCTCTTGACCTACTTCTATCTGATCAAAATCTTCAGCAGCAAATTCTTGCAATATTGAGAATTGACCCCCAGATCTTTTTTGATGACCTTTTTGAGGAGAATTTATTCTCTTACTTTCAGAAAATCCAACCTGAACAGAATCATATCCATCCTTAGATTCAGTTTTGACTTGTGTTACAGTACATGGTCCTGCCTGAACTAGTGTAACAGGTAAAGCATTCCCGCTGTCATCATATATCAATGACATTCCTAGTTTTTTACCAATTATTCCATTTATTTTCATTTATTTACTCTTAAGTTTTTATAGTTTTATAGCTATATCAACACCTGACGGAACACTTAAGCTTGTCAGAGAATCAATAGTTTTTGAAGAAGGTTCTAATATATCAATTAGTCTTTTATGCGTTCTTAATTCAAAATACTCTCTAGAATCTTTATTTACATGAGGCGATCTAATTACGGTGAACATTCTCTTAGTTGTTGGCATGGGAACTGGACCTGCTACTCTAGCCCCTGTTCTTTCTGCAGTTTCTAAAATTTGCTGAGCAGAAACATCAAGAACTCTATGGTCAAAGGCTTTAAGTATTATTCTCATTTTTTGGGTGGGTGGCATTAGCTTTCCTTTCCTTTACTTCCTGAAATTTCAGTTGCTATGTGGGCAGGTACTTTTGCATAATGATCTAATTCCATTGAGAAACTAGCTCTACCCGTTGTTAAAGATCTCAAAGTTGTTGCATACTGAAAAGTTTCACCTAATGGAACATAAGCTGTAACATTTTGAGAATTAGATTGCTGTTCCATGCTAAGGATTTGTGCTCTCCTAGAGTTCAAATCTCCCAAACAATCTCCTAAAAATTCTTCAGGCGTAACTATATCAATTTTCATTATTGGTTCTAATAGAGATGGTGAACCGCTAGTCATTGCTGCCTTAAATGCCATTGAACCTGCAATTTTAAAGGCCATTTCAGAAGAGTCAACATCATGATGAGAACCATCTGTTAAAACTGCCTTGACATCTACTACAGGATATCCTGCAATAACTCCACTTGTAGCCGCCTCTCTAAAACCTGATTCAATAGGTTTATAAAACTCAGTTGGCAAAGTAGCTCCAGTAATTTCTGATTCAAACTGAATGCCAGAACCTGGCTCCAAAGGCTCTACTCTCAGGGTACAATCTCCATATTGACCTTTACCTCCTGATTGCCTTATAAACTTTCCTTGTTTCTCGGAAGATTTTGTAATTGTTTCTCTGTAAGCAACCTTAGGCGCTCCTTGAATTGCGTCAACGTCAAATTCTCTTCTGAGTCTTTCAACAATTACATCAAGATGCAATTCACCCATTCCTGCTAACACAGTTTGCCCAGATTCTTCATCAGTCCAAGTTTGTAAAGTAGGATCTTCCCCAGCCAATCTAGCTAAAGATTCGCCCATTTTATCTTGATCTGATCTTGTTTTAGGCTCAACTGCTACTGAAAGCACAGGATCAGGGAAATCAATAGATTCTAGCAGCAATGGATTTGATTGATCACATAATGTATGCCCTGTGATTGCATCTTTCAATCCAATTGCAGCAACAATTTCTCCTGCTTTGGCTTGCTTAATTTCTTCTCTGGAATCAGCATGCATTTTCATTAATCTACCTGCTCTTTCTCTTGATCGAGTAGAGGCATTATATACATTTGCACCAGATTCTAATATTCCTGAATATATTCTTAGGTATACTAATCTTCCAACATGTTGATCAGTTACAACTTTGAAAACTAAGGCACTTAAGGGCTCCGAAGAATCAGGTTTTCTTTCTATATCTACTGAATCATCTGAAACATCGGTTCCTTTTATTGAAGGAACATCTATTGGAGATGGTAGATAATCAATGACTGCATCTAACAGAGGATGAACTCCCCTGTGCCTAAGCGCCGAGCCACATAAAACAGGAAAAATCTCTAGATTAAGCACAGCTTTTCTAAGAGCTTTCTTTAGCTCCTCAACTGTTAATTCCTGATCGTCAAAAAACTTATCCATTAAATCTTCGTCTGTTTCAGCGATTTTTTCAATTAATTCATTTCTGTATTTCTCAACATCTTCTTTAAATTCATCGGGGATGTCAGTTTCCTTATGCTGTACTGCATCTTCTGTTTCATATATAAATGCTTTTCTTTCAATTAGATCTATCATTCCAGTAAATGAGGATTCTGCCCCTATAGGAATTTGAAGAGGGACAGCATTAGCCCCAAGTCTATCATGGACGGTTTGTACAGCATTATAATAATCGGCACCCAAACGATCCATCTTATTAACAAATATCATTCTAGGTACTTTATAATCGTTTGCTTGTCTCCAAACAGTTTCGGATTGAGGCTGAACACCTGAGACTGATTCTAATACTACTACACCTCCATCTAAAACCCTCAAAGATCTTTGAACTTCAGCGGTAAAATCAACGTGCCCTGGAGTATCAATAATATTTACTTGATGATTTTTCCATGAGGCATTTGTAGCTGCAGAACCTATAGTTATACCTCTTTCTCTTTCGAGTGACATAAAGTCCATAACAGTTGTACCATCATCAATATCACCGATCTTATATGTTTCTCCAGTGAAGTACAAAACTCTTTCAGTTACAGTTGTTTTACCAGCATCAATATGTGCTATAAACCCTATATTTCTAGTTTTTGATAAATCTTGCTCTGCCATAATTTTCTTTCTTTATTACCATCTGTAATGAGCAAAAGCTCTATTTGCTTCTGCCATTCTATGTGAATCTTCTTTTTTCTTTATTGCATTACCAGTATTATTAACTGCATTCATAAATTCTGTGTAGAGTGAGTCTTCGATTGATTGACCTTTATTAGACCTAGCAGCTTCAACTACCCATCTATGGGCTAGTGCGACTCTTCTCTTTGGTCTTATTTCTACAGGTACTTGATAGGTAGCTCCCCCAACTCTTCTGGGCTTAACCTCAAGTGTGGGCATAGTATTTTTCATTGCCTCATCAAATAATTCTATTCCAGGCCGTTTGATCTCTTTTTCTAATTTATCAATTGCAGAATAAACTGCTTTTCGAGCTACTGACTTCTTGCCACCAATCATTAATCGATTTATGAACTTGGATAAATCTGTACTTCCATACTTCGGGTCTGGATTAATTCTTCTTACTATTGATTTTCTTCTTCGTGACATGGCTTCCCTTTATAAATAATTAACCTTGATCTCTGATGGTACCGTATTTACTTCTTCCTCTTTTTCTACCTTCAACTCCTGAGGTGTCAAGGGCCCCTCTTACAATGTGATATCTTACACCAGGGAGGTCTCTTACTCGACCGCCTCTAATTAAAACTACAGAATGCTCTTGTAAATTATGACCTTCTCCGGGTATATATGCCGTAACTTCCATTCCGTTAGTCAATTTCACCCTAGCAACTTTTCTCAATGCAGAGTTTGGCTTTTTAGGAGTAACAGTTCTAACTTGAAGGCAAACACCTCTTTTTTGAGGGCTCCCAAATCTATCATTAGTCATTTTTTTTGTTAAAGAATTAAATCTAAATCTCAAGGCAGGTGCTTTAGCTTTTTTCCTCCCACTCATTCTAGGTTTCTTTATCAATTGATTGACCGTAGGCATATACTTTCCTTTATTTATAGCTTTATAGTGTTTATTCTTTTAAAATGGATTAATAAATTAAAAGGTTATTGATACCACAAACTACTAGTATACGAATTTTCTACCTTAAACGTCAACGAAAAAAGGTTAAATTTGTAAGTAATTTTTGCAAATAGTATTTTTCTCTTCCTGATTTTCGTTATAAAATTAGCATTATTAGAAATTTTAAATACTTAAATTATGTACAAAATTATAAATTTATTTGGTTTTAACCTAAGGTCTGAAGATTACATTATAAAGATTATAAGAGAATCTTTTAAATCTGCTGATATATTTTGCATCGAGGATTTTGAAATAGATGATAATCAGGAAAAGATATTATTAAAAGTCAAAAACAATAATCACCCACTAATAGATAAGGAAAATAATTCTATAGAATTTATCAATTTAGGTTCCAATCAAAATCAGGATAGCTTGAGCATAATAAATCTTCCATCATCTTTTTCTGAAAATTATTCTCAACTAATTGATCAAGATTTCCCTAAGATTTTTAATTTTGAGGATCATAAAATTTTTGAAACATATTTTTTCAACAAAAAAGATCTTTCAAATCAGATAGTAACTATGCCTATTTCTGAAAAAGACTTAGTAACAAAAATACAAATATGTTTCTATCAATCAAATATACTTAGTGAAAACATTAAAGAAGAAAAAATAATAAGCCAAGGCATGTTACAAATTGACACAGAAAAATATCTAGTCACTCTTGAAGGGAAAAAGATAGATCTTACTTTTAAAGAATTAGAATTACTCAAGGTTTTATCTTCTAATCCAGGAAGAGTTTTTTCAAGAGAAAATCTATTAAAAAATATCTGGGATTATGACTATTATGGAGGAACAAGAACAGTAGATGTTCATGTAAGAAGACTTAGAAGAAAAATTGAAGATCATAAGTACCATTTTATAGAAACAATATGGAATGTTGGATATAAATTTAATGAGATAGAAATAGGATAATTTTATGAATAATAATTCAGATACTAAAGAATATATATTACGTCAAGCAAGTGAGCATGATGTTAAATTTATAAGGTTATGGTTTTGTGATATTTTGGGAAGACTAAAAGGATTTGCTATTAATGTTGAAGATCTTGAAGATTGTATTGATAAAGGTGTTATTTTTGACGGAGGAGCGATAGAAGGGCTCGCAAGACAAGGGGAATCAGATACAATTGCAACTCCAGACTTAAATACTTGGCAAATTTTACCCTGGCGACCAGATGAAAATTCTGTTGCTAGACTTTTTTGTAACTTAAATTCATTTAGTAATCAAGAAAAAGTTATTGATAGTAGAAATGTTCTACAGAAGAATTTAATGAAGGCAAACAAAAATGATTATAAATTTTATTTGTCTCCAGAAATAGAATTTTATTACTTAGATAGTGAGAAAAAAATTGTCGATGAAGATGATGCAGGATATTTTGATCAGAGATCTGTTGTAAATAGAGGGTCAAATTTTAGAAGAGAATGTGTTTTGAGTTTAGAAGAAATGGGAATCCCAGTAAGATCTTCCCATCACGAAGTTTCTATGAATCAACATGAAATTGGGCTAAGACATACAGATGCGCTGACTATGGCAGATTCAATAATTACTACCAGATTAGTAGTAAAGCAAACAGCATTAAACCATCAAGGTTTTGCAACATTTATGCCAAGGCCTTTTGGAAATCTAAATGGAAATGGATTACATTTATACTTATCTCTTTATCAGGGAGACGAAAATGTTTTTTATTCAGAAAATACAAAAAATAATTTATCTAATTTAGGTGAAAATTTTATGGCAGGAATTTTAGAATACTCTGCAGAAATGAGTATTTTGACAAATCAATGGATAAATTCATATAAAAGATTGCTTCCTAATCTTGAGGCGCCTGTTGCAGGTAAAGACTTATCAAATAATATTTCAGACATAATACGAATCCCTAACATACTTAAGGGAGACAATAATAATGCAAGAATTGAGTTCAGATTACCTGATTCAGCCTGTAACCCATACTTAACTTTTTCAGCTATACTTCACGCTGGTTTAGAAGGAATAAAAAATGACATCAAAATAGAAAAAAAATGGAAATCAAATATTCCTTCTAGTCTATATGAGGCAATTAAAGTTTCTGAAAATAGCAATTTTTTAAAGGACGCAATAGGTAATGAAGCCTATAATAGTATCTTAGAGAATAAAGAAAAAGAGTGGATTGAACATCATTCAGTAGTCACAGACTATGAAAGAAAATACTATATGAAATTTCTGTAGTAATTAAAATTTGTGATTACTAAAATTTAGTAAAACTTAACATCTTTGTAACGGATTTGAGATAATCTTTTTACACAATTTTTTTTTAATATGAGCCAAAAAATAAAAAAATTAGAAAACCTAAATAAACTTAAACAAGAAGGTTTATGTACTTATCATATGGATAAGGACGCTTGCGGAGTAGGGGTTGTTGCAAATATAAAAGGCAAAAAATCTAATACTATCGTTCAAAACGCACTAGAAGTTTTGGTAAATTTAGAACATAGAGGAGCTTGTGGATGTGATCCGGAAACAGGAGATGGAGCGGGCATAACCATCCAAATTCCAGATAAATTTATAAGGAAAGAGTTTGAAAATTTAAGTATAGATCTTCCAAAACAAGGTTCTTACGCAACAGGAATAATTTTTTTACCTTCTGAGAATTCTTTGAGGGAGAAAATACTTGATATTATCAATTCAGTTATTAAGTCTTCTGATACCGGTTTAATAAGACTAAAAGACGTTCCAACTAATCCTGATGCTATAGGCGAATGGTCCAGAGATGCTATGCCTTCAATAAAGCAAATTTTTATAGAAAATATAAAAAATATGCACGACAAAGATTTTTCTAAAGAATTATATATTTTGAGAAAAAGAATAGAAAAAAAAGTTGAAGAATTAAAGGATAATAAAAATAAATTAATTATAGAAAATGAATTTTATTTTTGCTCCTTATCAAACAAAATTATTATATACAAAGGTCTACTAAAGACTGAACAAGTATCAAATTTTTATTTAGATCTAAAATCTAGTGATATTGAAAGCTGTTTTGGCTTAGTCCATTCAAGATTCTCAACTAATACTTTAGGTTCATGGAAATTAGCACATCCCTACAGAATGTTGGCTCATAATGGAGAAATTAATACTGTCAGAGGCAATAGAAACTGGATAAAAGCTAAAGAACAAAATTTAGTAAGTGAAAAATTCCCCAATAATAAAGATATTCTTCCTATATGTGAAGAAGACGCCTCCGATACTGCTTCATTAGATAATGTTTTTGAGCTTCTATTTCATGGTGGAAGAAGTATCGAACATGTTGCATCAATGATGATTCCTGCGGCTTGGGATCATAATAATCATATGGATCAAAAAACAAAAGATTTCTATCAATATCACTCAGGCCTTATGGAAGCATGGGATGGACCTGCAATGGTAGCTTTTACGGATGGGAATAAACTAGGAGCATGCTTAGACAGAAATGGGTTTAGACCTTTTAGATATACAGTAACAAATGATGACATTCTAGTTATGTCTTCTGAAACAGGAGTTCTTGAGATAGACTCAAAAAAAATAAAACTTAAGTCTAGAATGACACCAGGAAAAGGATTTTTAGTAGATTTTGAGGAAGGTAGAATTATTGACTCTGAAGAAATAATGAATCGGCTAGTAAATCAAAAACCTTACTCTGAATGGATCAATAAAAATTCTATAAATTTAGATGATATTGAAAATATTGAAAATAATAAAAAATTATTTAATTATGAAGGAGTAGAGCTTCTTGAGCAACAAATGGCCTATGGTTATTCTAATGAAGATGTAGAGATATTGATAAGCCCTATGAGTTCAACTGGAAGTCAGCCAAATGGCTCAATGGGAAACGATGCACCTTTAGCCGTTTTGTCTGATAAGCCTCAAAATTTATTTTCATATTTCAAGCAATTATTTGCTCAAGTCTCCAATCCCCCATTAGATCCAATTAGAGAAAAAATGGTAACTCAAGTAAGCATACTAGCTGGTAAAAGAGAAAATTTACTCTCTGAAACAGCTTCACATGCAGAGTTAATAAAAATAGAGAGACCAATTTTACTTAATGAAGAACTAAGCAAAATTCTAAGAATAAAGAAAAATGGAATAAAAGCTAAAAAAATATCTACGCTTTTTAAGGTAAACGAAGGCAAAAAAGGATTTAATGATTCTCTAGAAAAAATCAATAAGAATGCAGAAAAATTAATTGAACAAAACGTATCAATAATAGTTCTATCTGACAGAGGAGTAGATGAAAAAAATGGTGCTTTGCCCTCTCTACTTGTAGCAGGATCATTACATCACCATTTAATTAGAAAAAATTTAAGAGATAAAGTAGACTTGATATTTGAAACAGGTGAAGCAAGAGAAGTACATCATTTTGCTCTATTATTTGGGTATGGTATTTCAGCAGTCAATCCTTTTATTGCTTTAGATACAGTTAGAAATTTATCTAATAAATCTGATTCAATAAAGAATCAAGAAAATTATTGTAAAGCCGCTATGTTGGGAGTTTTGAAAACTATGTCCAAAATGGGGATCTCAACAATGCAAAGTTACATGGGAGCCCAGCAATTTGAAGCTATAGGTATAGGAGAAGATTTAATCAACAAGTCGTTTACATGGACTCCTTCTAGAATCGGAGGGATTGGATTAGATGAAATAAGTGATGATTATTTACTTTTTCATAATAACGCTTTTTCAAACTCAGAAATTCCTTCAAACCTAAAGTTGGATTTAGGAGGATTATATTTATGGAGAGGTACAGGAGAAAGACATATGTGGTCTCCTGAAACTATATCATTACTTCAAAAAGCTTCTACTCAAAATGACTCAATTACGTATGAGGAGTTTGAAGAAGCGGCTAATAAAGATTATTATGGCGATATTACAATAAGAAATTTACTAGAAATAGATTATAAAAATTCAAACTCAATAGATATCAATGAAGTAGAGTCAGAATTAGATATACTAAAGAGATTTGCTACAGGAGCAATTTCTTTAGGTTCTATTTCTCGAGAAGCTCATGAAACATTAGCTATAGCCATGAACAGAATAGGTGCAAGGTCAAACACCGGAGAAGGTGGAGAAGATCAATCAAGATTCACCCCCGATCCTAACGGAGATTCTAGAAACTCTGCAGTTAAACAAGTGGCATCAGGAAGATTTGGAGTAACAACAAATTATTTAGTGAATTCAAAAGATATTCAGATAAAAATGGCTCAAGGAGCAAAACCAGGAGAAGGTGGAGAAATACCTGGTCATAAAATTTCTGAATATATTGCATCAATAAGAAAAACTACACCCGGAGTTGAACTGATATCCCCTCCACCACATCATGATATTTATTCAATTGAAGATATGGCTCAACTAATACATGATTTAAAAAATGTAAATGAGGATGCCCGTATTCATGTTAAGCTAGTCTCAGAAGTAGGAGTTGGAATTATCGCAGCAGGCGTTTCTAAAGGGAAAGCTGATGTAGTTCTTATTTCAGGCTTCTCAGGGGGAACAGGTGCATCTCCTTTATCCTCTATTAGGCATGCAGGATTACCTTGGGAGTTAGGAGTTGCAGAAACTCAACAAGTCTTAGTTGAACAAGGTCTAAGAGATAGAATTATTGTTCAAACTGATGGTCAACTAAAAACAGGAAAAGATGTTGCAATAGCTGCTATGCTTGGGGCTGAAGAATGGGGAGTTGCAACAGCATCACTCATTACAATGGGATGCATAATGTTAAGAAAGTGTCACTTAAATACTTGTTCAGTTGGAGTTGCTACTCAAGACCCAGAATTAAGAAAACTATTCAAGGGAACTCCTGAAGCTGTGGTTAATTATTTTAGATTTATTGCTAAAAGCTTGAGAAAAGAAATGGCAAAATTAGGATTTAAGACTGTAAATGAAATGGTAGGAAGAGTCGATAAACTTGTTCAAAGAAAAGATATAGATCACTGGAAAGCAAAAAAAATAGATTTATCTAGAATTCTCTATAAACCTAATGGAATTGAAGGCCAAAAATCATTTTGTAATACTTCTCAAGATCATCAATTAGACATAGCTCTAGATAAAGAAATTATTAGAAATATCAATCTAGAAAATCTTCAAAAAACCAAACAAGAATTAAATTATAAAATCAAAAATATAAATAGGACCGTAGGTGCTATAATCTCTGGTAAATTAACTAAAATGTTTGGTGAAAAGGGAATCCCTTCAGACAACTTAAAAATAAATTTTGATGGATCAGCAGGACAAAGCTTTGGAGCATTTCTTTCTAAAGGTATTTTCTTCAACTTAATTGGAGATGCAAATGATTATTTCGCTAAAGGTCTATCTGGAGGGAAAATAGCAGTTAGCCCAGATAGAATAAATCCTGATTTTATAGCTGAAGAAAATATAATTATTGGAAATGTTGCCCTGTATGGTGCAACTGGTGGTGAGGTTTACATAAATGGTAAGGCTGGAGAAAGATTCTGTGTAAGAAACTCAGCTGCAGAAGCTGTTGTAGAAGGTATAGGAAATCATGGATGTGAATATATGACTGGTGGAAATGTTGTAGTTTTAGGAGAAGTTGGAAGTAATTTTGGTGCAGGAATGAGTGGAGGAATTGCCTATATTTATGACTCAAAATCAACTTTTGAAAAAAACTTTAATTCTGAACTATCAGATATTGAAAAAGTTTTAGTAAAATCAAAAGATGAAGAAAAACTATTACTTCTTCTTAGAAATCATATTAAATATACTAATTCTGAACAAGCAAATAGAATATTAAGTAACTGGAAAGACGAAATAGGTAAATTTAAGAAAGTCATTCCAAGAGACTACGCAAAAATTTTAGACCAAAAAGAAGCGAAAAGAAAAGAAAAAATAAATGGGTAAATCCTCAGGATTTAAAGAAGTAAATAGGAACACAGAAAAACGTCTTGCTGTAAGTAAACGTGTAAAAAACTGGAAAGAAATATATATTCCATGGTCAAAAAAGGAGGCCTCTGTTCAAGCCTCTAGATGTATGGATTGTGGGGTCCCTTTTTGTAATAATGGATGTCCATTAGGGAACTTAATTCCAGAATGGAACGATCTAGTTTACAAGCAAGATTGGGAAACTGCATACCAAAGACTTTCTGCAACCAATAATTTTCCCGAATTTACAGGTAGAATTTGCCCTGCTCCATGTGAAGCTTCTTGCACATTATCAATAAATAATGATCCAGTCAGTATAGAAATGATCGAAAAAAATATAATCGAAAAAGCCTTCGAATCTGGATTTGTAAAACCAGAACCTCCTACATTTAGAACTGGTAAAAAAATAGCTGTAATTGGTTCTGGACCTGCAGGTTTAGCAGCTTCCCAGCAACTTAATAGAGCTGGGCATAAAGTTACTGTTTTTGAAAGAAGTGATGAACCTGGAGGCTTATTGCGATATGGTATCCCAGAATTCAAATTAGAAAAAAATATAGTTCACAGAAGAATTGATTTGATGAAAGAAGAAGGAATAGAATTTATTTGTTCAACAAATGTTGGAATAGACATAACAGCTGAAGAATTACAAACAAACTTTGATGCTATTTGTCTTGCTGGAGGGTCTACGGTTCCAAGAGATCTTCCCATTGATGGAAGAGCTTTAGATGGGGTTCATTTTGCAATGGAATTCCTTTCTCAGCCTAATTGGGTGGGAGAATCTGAAAAAGTTCCGATTTCTGCAAAAAACAAAAATGTAGTAATAATTGGTGGTGGAGATACAGGAGCTGATTGTTTAGGAACTTCAATAAGACAGGGTGCTAAAAAAATTACACAAATTGAAATTTTACCAGAACCTCCTGAATCAAGAAAAAAAAATAACCCTTGGCCAGAATGGCCAATGATATTAAGAACATCATCTGCACATGAAGAAGGTGGAGAGAGAGACTATAACGTCTTAACTAAAAACTTCTCTGGAAATGGCAAAGTAGAAAAACTGATTTGTGAAAAAGTTGAGTGGGTTGATAATGATGAAACAGGAAGGCCAGATCTTAAGCCAATAGAAAATAGTATATTCAAGATTGAAGCGGATCTAGTATTACTAGCTATGGGATTTGTTCATCCTTTACAAGAGGGATTATTGAATGACTTAACTGTTGAGTTTGATGAAAGAGGAAATGTTAAGACGGACAAAAATCTAATGACTAATATAGAAGGTGTTTTTTCCTGTGGTGATATGGAAAGAGGTCAATCTCTAGTAGTGCATGCTATAGCAAGTGGAAGAAGTTGTGCAAAAAAAATAGATCTATTCCTCGAAGGAAAATCTAGTTTGCCCGATGTAAGAGGATATTTTAGAAATTTTAAATAAAAATTGGAATCATAGATGTCTGATATAAAGATATCAATTAATCAAATAAATACTAAAGTTGGCTCATTACATTCCAATACTACAAAGATTGTTCAAAAAATCATTGAAGCATCTAATAAAAATTGCGATATAGTTTGCTTCCCTGAACTTTCAATTACAGGGTATCCTCCTGAAGATTTAGTTCTTAGTGATACATTTATAAATAATAATATTCATGCATTAAATCAAATAATTGATCATACAAATAATATCACTGCTATTGTTGGATTTATAGATAAAAAAAATGATGAAATTTATAACTCTGCTGCTGTAATATCAGACAGAAAATTAATAGCTGTTTATAGAAAAAATAAGCTTCCGAATTATGGGGTTTTTGACGAAAAGAGATATTTTTCATCAGGCAATCAAATAATTACTCTTAATAATAAAAATATAAAAATAGGAATAAGTATTTGTGAAGATATTTGGGAAGATTTCGAAGTATGCAAGTTACAATCAGATTTAGGATGTAACTTATTAATAAATATCAATGGATCTCCTTTTGATAAAAATAAAAAACTTTTAAGAGAAAAATTATTATCAAATGTGTCTAAAGAATGTAATGCTCATTTAGTTTATGTAAATGCAATTGGTGGACAAGATGAGTTAGTTTTTGATGGAAGTTCAATGGTCTATGATTTCAAGGGTGAAAAAATAATGAGTATGCCAAGCTTCAAGGAGAAAAGCGATGAAATTCAGTTATGTTTAGAAAATAAAAAAACTATGTCATCGATAAATGAATATGATAAAAAATTTGAATTTATTGAAAAAGATATATCAATAAATAACCATAAAAAAATAGTCCAAAGAAAAAAAATAGTAAATTCTTCAACAAATGAAGATATATTAAATGCTTTAATTTTGGGAACAAAAGATTATGCTGAAAAAAATAATTTTGATAAATGCCTTGTAAGCTTATCTGGAGGTATAGATTCAGCTTTAGTTACAGTAATTGCTTGTGAAGCGATGGGTAGTGAAAATGTAAAAGCGGTAACATTGCCCTCAAAATATTCTTCTTCTCATTCTATTTCTGATTCAGAAGAATTATGTGAGAATCTAGGCCTTGATCTAGAAATAATACCTATTATGGAATCACATAAATCAATGTTAAATTCTCTAGAAAATTTATTTATTGGAACAAAAGAAAATAATGCAGAGGAAAATTTACAAGCTAGAATCAGAGGTAACTTTATTATGGCTATATCAAATAAATTTTCTTGGCTTGTATTATCTACGGGTAACAAATCTGAAATAGCTACAGGGTATGCAACTTTATATGGTGATATGGCAGGAGGCTTTTCTGTACTAAAAGACGTTCCGAAAACAATGGTCTACGATTTATCAAATTTTATAAATACAAAAAAAGAAATAATCCCAAAAAATATCATAAAGAAACCACCTTCAGCAGAATTAAAGCCTGATCAGTATGATCAAGATACTTTACCTGATTACAATACCCTAGATATGATAATTGAACTTTATGTAGAAAAGAAAGAAAGTTTTAAAAAAATTATTAGTAACAAAGAAATAAGAAAAAACATTTCTGAAGAAAAAATATTAGAAATATTAAAAATGATTGATAGAAATGAATATAAAAGGAGACAATCTCCACCTGGAATTAAGATCACTTCTCTTGCTTTTGGCAGAGATCGAAGATACCCTTTAGCATCAGACCATAAGTATACATATACCGACTATTAATCTTCATAAAAAATTCATATATCTAAACTATAATAGTTTTATGAGTATAAAAAAAACCATAGTTTTTACATTTTTTTCTTTAATATTTTTAATAGGATGCGACAACCAAAACTGGGAAGAACCCCAAGCAATCAAAGAATATAGTCCTGTAGAAATTTCTGAGATTTTTGAATCTCACTATAAAGAAATTTTTTCCGAAGTAGTTGAATCAATAGTACAAATAAACCTATATAACCAAGATTCCAAAGGTATTCCTACAAATAAATCTGGAGCTGGAGCTGGTTTTTTTTGGGATAATAATGGAAATATTCTTACAAATTATCATGTAATCCAGCCAGCAATATCCTCAAAAAATATTTCTATACTAATTAGAACTTATACAAATGATGAATATTTAGCTGAAATAATGGGATATGATTCATACTCAGACTTAGCAATTATAAAAATAAACAAACAAAACACAGTTCCTCTAGATCTTTACGATTCAGATATAATTTCTCCCGGAGAAATAACACTTGCAATTGGCAGTCCTTTCGATCAAGAATTTACATTAACTACAGGTATTGTAAGTGCTATCGGAAGAACATTAGATTCAAGTTTTACTCCATATAAAATTCCTAGTGTAATTCAAACTGACGCTGCAATAAATCCAGGAAATTCTGGAGGACCATTACTTAATTCGAAGGGCAAAGTTGTGGGGATTAATACTCAAATTAAAAGTAATTCTAGGCAAAATTCTGGAGTCGGTTTTGCTGTCCCTATAAATTTAGCAAAACAAGTAGTACCAAGTATTATAAATGGTAAAAGTCACCTCTATTCTTATCTTGGAATAAATGCATTAAATTTAGATTATGGCTCCAGAATAAGAGCAAACGTAGAAGACAATTTCAAAGGAGTGCTTATATTAGATGTACTGAATGAAGGACCTGCACATCTAGCTGGTATAAAAGGAGATTCATCAATGCAACCTGATTTGAATTATGATGGAGATATAATCACCAAAATAGACACTTATAAAATTGATACATTTGAAGACTTAATGTCTTATTTAGCACTTAACACTGAGGCTGGGGATATAGTAAAAATAGAAGTAGTAAGAGATTATAACTATCTAAATATAGACGTTATGTTACAGGCAAGGCCAGATTAAAAATTAGAAGACAGAAGGCTTGAATAATTTAGAACATTTGTGCTATATTCATTATATACTAACATCTAGGAGACATTAAAGTGGCTAACAAAAAAACAGTAAAATCTGAAAATAAGACTATAGAACTGACTATTGAGCAAATTGAAAAAAGCTTTGGTAAGGGTGCCGTCATGAGAATGAATGAATCTGGCGATAACCTGGCAAAGATTCAGTCAATATCTACAGGTTCAATGGGACTCGATATTGCTCTTGGCATAGGAGGCGTTCCCAGAGGGCGTATAGTTGAAATATTTGGTGCAGAAAGTGCTGGTAAGAGTACACTGGCATTATCTTGCCTCGCAGAAGCTCAAAAAAATGGAGGTCAAGCTGCATATATAGATGTTGAACATGCCATGGACCCAAGTTATGCCCAAAAAATAGGGGTAAATAATAAAGAGCTTTTAATTTCTCAACCCAACTCCGCTGAAGAAGCTTTAGAAATAACAGATCATTTAGTTGCCTCAGGGGCACTTGATATTATAGTAATTGACTCAGTAGCAGCACTTGTACCTAGAGCTGAATTAGAGGGAGAAATGGGCGACTACCATATCGGTGCCCAAGCAAGACTAATGTCCCAAGCATTAAGAAAATTAACAGCTACAGTTCACAAAACAAATACAACTTGCATATTTATAAATCAATTAAGAGAAAAAGTAGGTGTAATTTTTGGATCACCAGAAGTAACTCCAGGTGGAAGAGCTCTAAAATTCTATAGTTCTGTAAGGATAGACCTAAGAAGATCAGAATCAATAAAAATAGGCGAAGAATTAATTGGAAATAAAGTAAGAGTTAGAGTCGTAAAAAATAAAGTAGCTCCTCCTTTTAAAAAAGCTGAAATAGAGATACTTTACAATGAAGGTATTTCAAAAGAATCTGAAATTTTAGATCTAGGTGTTATAAAAAATATTATAGAAAAAAGTGGATCATTTTACTCATTTGAAGGTGAAAGACTTGGGCAAGGAAGGGAATCTGTAAGAAAATTTCTAAAGAATAATCCTGATATTTCAAAAAAAATAGAAGACCTAATTCTTAATCCCGTAATAGAAAATGAAGAAACTGAAGATTCTATATAAATAAAAAATTTCGAATAATATTTCTTGATATATGAATTTAATTGTAAAATCATATTGTGGAAGTTTTAATTACAATAATAGTTTTGGCTCTTATGGGAAGCGCATTTATTAGCGCTTCTGAGGCTTCAATCATAGCTGTTAATAGAGTTCGAATAAAAAATCTATCAGATCAAGGTAATAAAAAAGCTGCTGCCGTACAAAAAACTCTTGAAGAAAATGAAAAGTTTTTTGGAACACTATTGTTGTTTGGAAATTTATTAAATGTACTTATTGCCACCTTAGTTGGAACATTAATTATTAATTTATTTGGTGAAGGTGGATTTACTTCTGTAATAATAGCGACTGCTATTTCAACAATAATTGTTGTAACATTTGGAGAATTGACTCCTAAGTCTATCTCAACCAGAATTGCTGATAAATGGTCTCTTCTAGTTATTAACATAATAAGAACATTAATGCTTATTTCAGGTCCTGCAGTGTGGACATTCACTTTAGTCCCTAAAATAATAACTAAAACTTTTCTTAAGTCTACTATTGAGGAAAATCCAGTGGTAACTACTGGCGAATTAAGAACTCTAATAGATTTAGGAGAGGAAGAAGGAACTGTAGAGAGTGCTCAGGGTGAGATGCTAGAAAACGTATTTAGATTTGGAGAAATTCAAGTCAAAGATATCATGACACCAAGACCAGAAATAATATGGATTGATAAAAATATTTCTATCAACTCCTTTTTACGAATTTATAAAAAAACACCACATACAAGATTCCCTGTATGTGATGGATCTCTAGATGAAGTAATGGGAATCATCAGTGTAAAAGAAGTAATGTTATATTTAGCGAACGATGGATCAGATACAAATAAAAGTATCAGCAGCCTAATTAAAGAAAGTTTGTTTTCTCCAGAAATGAAACTATTAGATGAATTATTAGAAGAATTTCAAAATACTGGAAATAAAATCACACTAGTAATTGATGAATATGGAGAAATTTCAGGAATTTTGACTTTATCTAAATGTTTAGAAAAAATTGTAGGGGAAAGTTTAGAAGAAGGGGAACACAATATAAATAAAATATCAAAAACATCTAATGATCTATATATAGTAGATGCAAGTATTTCTATAAATGAAATAAATGATGAGATGAATTTAGACATTCCAGAGGGAAGATATGAAACTCTTGCTGGATTTATAATTGACAGACTTCAGACTATTCCTGAAAAAAATACTAGAACTAATTTTAAGGGTTATAGATTCACAATTATTGAAACAGAGAAAAAAAAGATTTCAAAAATACAAATAAGAATTCCAAATATCACAACTAAAAAAAATGTTGAAAATTAATGATATTTATAAAAATCTAAGAACTAATATCCCCAAAAATATTTTAAGTGGTAATTCAAAAATAATTGTCGGATTCTCTGGGGGACCTGATTCAAGATTGCTAATTGATTTTCTATGTAGATCAATACAGAACCCAGAAAAAAATATAATTGCAACACATGTAAATTATAAATTAAGAGAAAAAGATTCACAAAAAGATGAAGATTTAGTTACAGATATTTGCAAAAAAGAAAATATTAAATTAGAAAAATTTATTCATCCATTAAAAAATGAAACTAAAGGAATACAAGAAAAAGCACGTATAATAAGGCTTAATATTTTTAATGAATTATCAATTAAATATAAAACAAATAAAATTTTTTTAGGGCATAACTATAATGATCATATAGAAACAATTTTCTTGAATATTATTAGGGGTACAGGCTTAAAAGGATTAGAGGGGATAAAAAGTAATAAGAAAATAAATTTTGAGAATAATTTATTACTAATATATAGACCTTTGATAAATTTAAAAAAACAATTTATTACAGAAACATGCATTAGAGAAAAACTTGAATTTAGAATAGATTTGTCAAATAAAAAAAATAATTATTCAAGAAACAAACTAAGAAATGAAATAATTCCTCAAATAGAAAAAATAAATCCTAAGTTTTTAGATTCTTTAAATTCCCTTTCTAAAATTACAAAAAAAAGAAATAATAAAAAAAAAGTTAGATTCGGAAAATATAAAGGCTTAGAAATAAAGGAAGTAATAAAAATCCTTTTCAGTGAGTATAAATATTTTAAACCTGATACTTTTCTTGGCAGGAATCATTATGAAATGTTAGAGAATATTCTTCTAGAAGAAACCTTTTCAGAAAACTTACCAGGAAAGATCAGAATATATCGAAAAAATGATGAATTGTTTTTTCAAGACTTATCTATAAAAAAAAATATAAAACAAATAAATAAGAAGATTTTAATTCCAGGAAAAACTATTTTGAGAGAAGATTGTCAAATAATCACTCGTCTAATAAATAAACCAAAAAATATAAAACAAATAAATAAAAAATCAATCTATATTAATAGAAAATATTATGATGAAAATTTATTTATCAGAATAAGAAATAATGGAGATAGAATAAATTCTATTAGAAATATTTATACAAGAGTTAAGAAAGTATTATCTAATTCAAAAAATATAAAAAATAAAAAAGATGTGCTTATTTTAGAGTCAAATAATGAAATTTTATGGATAGTAGGTATAAAACAATCTATAAGTTCTTATGCAGAAAGAAACGATGACAAAGTACTCGAAATAAAATTTTTAGAAAATCCTGTCTAGTCTTGATGAAATTTTACTACCTGGTATTCTGCCTCGCCTTGCTATAGGCTTTCCTTCAATTTCCTTTATATCGGCCCTAAAATTAATTTTGGAACCTCTTGCAATATAATTATCTATGGCAAATCCTGCAACAGCAGATTCATTATCTACAAATTTTTTAATATCATCTGGATTCATATCTCCACTTACATATATATCACATCCAGAAATTTGCTCGGCTTCTAATTTTTTGTTTATTTCGTCAACAAGATTTGGAGTAATACCGCCTCTTTCTATAGGTGTTTCAATCCTTATTCCTCTCAATGTCTCTTTCATGGCTTTTCCAACTTGAATAGCTTCTTCAGCTTCATCTTTAAATGTATCTATCAAAACAACTCTAGGAACATTTTTTTCCATATGTCTATCAAATGCTAAAGCTGCTCTGACTGTTTCTCCCATAATTAATACTAATGAATGGGGCATTGTCCCGGATGGAGTTGTTTGAGTTAATTTACCGCCAATCAAAGAACTAACAGCAGAACAACCACCCACATAAGCAGAATAGTCAACCTGCCCCGCTACTGAAGGATGAACCGATCTAGAAGCAAAGCTTACAACAGGGATCCCTGATGCGGCTACAACGCAATCATGAGCTGCAGTTGCCCAAGAGGAACAGGAAGTTAAAGTTCCAAGTAAAGATGTTTCATATAATCCAAAACTTGCAAATCTTGCTTTTATTCTGAGAACCACTTCATTATCTGAGACTTCACTACCTTCCTGCAAAGCCCACAATTCTCGATCTGCTTCTGGTAACACATTATCTAGTAAATCTATAATTTGATTTATTCCACATATAATGCCTGAATTAGTAGATTCTATTTCGTATGTTACAAAAGGATTTAATCCTTCATTTCGAAGAATATTTAGAGTTCTATGAAGATAAATTTCTGAGGTTTCTCCAACTATGATTGATCTATCTACTTGTTGTTTTTGATTATTTGACATTTTTATTTATCTATTTTTTTTAATAATTTCAATCTTAATTTAGTTAATCCTACTATATCCTCTATAGCGGTGCTAATTATATTTACACTTGTATTTGGGTCATCTGTCCATTTTACTGGTATTTGATCAATTTTTAAATTAAATTTTCTAGCTATCAAAATTAATTCAGTATCAAAAAACCATCTATTATTTTCAACATAGTTTAAAACTTTTAGAATTTTTTTTCTAGAAAAAGCCTTAAAACCACACTGCATATCTTGTATTTTGCTTTTAGGAAAATAAATCTTAATTAATAAATTATATGCCCTTGATGTAAACTCTCTTATTTTTTTTCTTCCTATAACTTTTGATGTTTTTGATAATCTTGAACCAATAGATATATCATAACCTTTTAAATATATCGATTCTACTAAATCTTTAAAATGATCCAAATCCGTAGATAAGTCAATATCCATATATGAAACAATGTCAGCGTCAGAGTTTATTATCGATTGTTTTATTGCTCTTCCTCTACCTTTTTGAGATATTGATAAATAATTATTAATTAGTTTTTTATTTAAGAGATCGTTACATATTGTAAATGTATTGTCATTTGATCCATTATCAGCAACTGTAATATATAGATTTTTTTTGAAATCAATATCAAAAAATTCATTAAATTTTTTTATCTGATCATATATCGTTGATCCTTCATTATATACAGGAAAAATTACTTCAATTTTCATAATTTTTTAATGTGAAAAGTGTCTTTTATTAGTAAAAATCATTTTGATACTTAATTCATCTGCTTTATTTATTACTTCTTTGTCCCTTATAGATCCACCAGGTTGAATAATAGTTTTAATATTATATTTGTCTGCTAATTCTATACTGTCTGCAAAAGGGAAAAAGGCATCTGATGCCAAAATTGAATTTTCAGAAATATATTTTTCAGCTCTTTTGCCTGCCAAGTTAACACTATTTATTCTATTTGGTTGCCCCGATCCCATTCCGATTATAGATTCCCCTTCAGTTATAACAATGGCGTTTGATTTTATAAATCTTGTTGCATTCCAAGCAAATATTAAATTTTCAATCTCATCTTTTTCAGGTTTAATTTTTGTAATAAAATCCCAAGATTTAATATCTTCATTTGAATTATCTTTTTGTTGAAATAATACTCCACCGTTTATAGTCCTATATTCAGTATCTTGATGAACAAAATCTGAAGTAATAAGTCTCATGTTTTTTTTTGCAGTCAAAATTTTTAGCGACTCTTCAGAAAAGCTTGGTGCAATAATAACATCAAAGAACGTCTTAACTATTTCTTTTGCAGTTTCGGTTTCTAGCTCTGCATTAAGTCCTACAATTCCTCCAAAAGCAGAAACAGGATCTCCTCTTAGCGCTAACTTGTATGCATCAAGCTGGTTATTCTGAGACGAAAGTCCGCAAGCATTAGTATGCTTTACTATGCTGACACATTTTTTAGAAAATGAATTAGCTGCATAAAATGCTGCATCTGCATCCAAATAATTTAAATAGGACATTTCTTTCCCATGTAGTAACCTTAGGTTTGCTACCCCATTTTTTTTGTCAGAATAGACAGCTCCTTTTTGATGTGGATTTTCTCCATATCTCAGATCTTGAACCTTAGTTAGACTTAATTCAAGTTTTTCTGAAATTGATGAAGATTTATTTTCATTTTTACTCAAAAAGTTATATATTTTACTATCATAGTCAGATGTGAATTTAAAAATTTTAGTTGCAAGCTCTTTTCTAGTTTCTAAATCGACAGATTTAGCTTTTAATTTCGCTGAAATCATATGGTAATCCTTTGGATCATAAATAACTATCATTCTTTTATAATTCTTAGCAGCTGCCCTCAGCATTGAGGGGCCTCCAATATCTATATTTTCAATAATTTCACTATAAGTAGAATCTGCACTAGTTGAAACTTTTTCAAAAGGATAAAGATTATTTACAACAATATCAAACAAGTCTATATTCAGCTTCTTTATATCTGATAAATGATTCGGATTTTCAGGATCAGCAAGTATCCCTGCATGAAGATTTGGATGTAAGGTTTTTACTCTTCCATCAAGAATTTCCTCATGCCCTGTAATTTCAAAGATTGATGAAACTTTGAATCCACAATTTTCAATAAAGCTTAATGTCCCTCCAGTAGAATATATTTGACAATTAATTGATTCAAGCGTTTCACAAAGTTGCTCAAGTCCATTTTTATCATAAACACTTATTAATGCTTTCATAAAAAATCCTGATTATAGTATTTGGACATTTTCTTCATTATTTTTTTGGAGTTCAATTTCACCTAAAACCCAAGAGTCTTTACACGCATTTAAGATTTCTTGTTTATTTGAAGGATCAGCAATCAAAACAAGCCCAACTCCCATATTAAAAACATCAAACATTTCTTTTTCTGATACTTTTCCCTCAGCCATAATATACTTAAATAGAGGAGGAATATCCCATGAGTTTTTCTTTATATTTGCTACAAGGTTTGGGCTAAATACTCTTGGAAGATTCTTTCTTAATCCACCACCTGTAATATGAGATATACCCGAAACTAAATTTAAAATTGAGTCAATTGTTGAGAGATATTCTCTATGGGGCTCAGCTAAAAGCTCTCCTAAATTTTTACTTTCTCCACTAATTTTTTTTGACAGTACAGAAACATCATCATCAGAATTAAAAATTGATCTAACTAAAGAAAATCCATTTGTATGAAGACCACTAGAAGGTAACCCTATCAGAATATCTCCTTCTTTAGTATTGGTCCGCAATTTGAGATTTTCTTTATCAACACTACCAACCATAAATCCAACCACATCATAATCACCTTCATTGTATACTCCAGGTAAGGTGGCAGTTTCTCCTCCTATAACAGCACAATTTACTTTGGAACATGCTTCAGAAATTCCTTCTACTACATCTAAAACAATTTTTTCATT
>CENZ01109696.1_pt1 | contig 40532 bp, 53 predicted proteins | sample 361341 | NCBI WGS metagenome assembly CENZ01 (sample SAMEA2619782, study PRJEB7988) | marine metagenome | biome: marine biome (ENVO:00000447); feature: deep chlorophyll maximum layer (ENVO:xxxxxxxx); material: "saline water (ENVO:00002010), including plankton (ENVO:xxxxxxxx)" | depth 50 m
TCTGTAAGTACTTCACCTTAATTTTTTGTAATCTAATTTTTTGGGCACAGAACCCATTTCACATAACTACAGTATGGACTACACAACAAACTTAATTAAAAACGGACTAGGTCTAGGAGTGTTAGAACAGTATGCAACAGTTCCCACCATGTTGGGCATTGTGTTTGGCATAGTAATCATATTGATACTGCTGGGCGTGTTTGATCCTCCTCGCAGTTAGAATCCTATATCATAATCCCATACACGGTCTTTACCATGCACACATACTCTTATAAAGTTTGAAATGGTAGGAAAGTGTACACTCACAGTATTAAACAGCTCTGTATCCATGTGTGTATACGCACTCTGTCCTATGCTCATGTAGTAACTTCTATCTATACCGTAGTTAGGAAACACACCAGTTACAAATAGACATGTATCGCCCAGTTCCTTAGCAGTACGGCTATTGCGTATTGTCATTAAACTTTCAGCAAATGAGCGTGTAGGTAGGAAACTGTTCTTGTCTACATGATCAGCCAATAGTGCTACCACATAGTGTTCTACCAGCATGGGCAGTTCAACACCAGTTTCTGTTCTTGTGTTGCTTACCAGTTCAGTAAACGCAGTTACGTAAGCATCCTTCATACAAGTACTTAGCCCCTCTACACAGTCAGGACCGTGTGCAACTGCGGTCAGTGTGCTATAATTACAGTATGACCCAAAGAGATCAACAATACCTATTGCGATGTTTTGAACGGCTACTTGAAGGTTCAACACTAGCACACTTTGAAATTCTACGTGTTAGAGCCATACTGAACAATGACTAACCCAGAACTGCAACACATATTTGCAACACCACTGTTTTCAACTACCATATCAGTGCCAGATTGGGACGCGAGTCTATATGAGTGGAAAGAGAACAAGCACAACAGGATCAGCACACAACAGTATGTGTTGGACATGCCAGAACTAGCCAGTCTGCGTAGAACCATAGATGCCAGTGTACGAGTGTTTTGGAGAGACTTCATGTGTGCAACATGTGAAGCTGAACTGGCTATACAGCAGTCATGGGTGAATATAACAGACACAGGTGCACATCATCATAGACATTGGCACACAAACTCAATGTACTCAGGTGTGCTGTTTTGGTGTGATCACTCAGCACCAATTACATTTATCAATCCAAGATATCCACAGTTGGACTTCACAGTGGGCACAACACATGAATCAAACTCAGGTGTATGGCAGGTAGAACCCAAGCTGGGCAAACTGTTGATATTTCCATCATGGCTGGAACATCAGGTTGAAACAAACCATTCAGGAGGCGAACGAGTTAGCCTTTCATTCAATACTTGGCCACAGGGACAGCTTACACCAGATCCAACTAGAAGCCTTGATGTGTACACACGTACAGAACCACAGAAATTAACTGGCTGGCGAGATAGCAAAACAAAATAAGAGCCATTAAAACGGAATCCCCTATTGTAGACTAGTTACAGGGCTATGCACGTAGTCTGTCGTTAGGGTTGACATCTTTCGCACAGTAAACATCCTCTCTAGTATAATGTTATACAATTTTTGCTAACCGCTGTTTTGCTACCGCAAACGCTTCGCGTTGTCTCGTAAAAAAAACCGCTTTACCGCACCGCGGCATAAATAACTGGCACTGATTGGTCCGCCCTGGATCCATTAATCAACGAAACTAAAGGAAATATTTTTATGAAGATCAAAACCCTACTAATTGCGGGAGTGGTTCTTTTGACTGCAAACATTGCCAATGCAATGGATTTGTCAGAACGACTAGCCCTTAACACAGAAGTAAAGATGGCACACAAGATTGATGCCGAAGCTACCAAAGTAACTATTAATCCAGAATTTGTTTGGACACCTGGCATCGATATGAAATTAACTGCTGGTACAACCATCACTGGATGGGATTCTACACTTGACGATCGCTTTATACTGTTTGATGCAGTTCAAGATGATTCAAGACCTGATTTAGAACTAGGCGGATACTATACCTTGTATAGTGGCGTAGAGCTATATGGTGAAACCAAATGGGATATGAATGCCGGAGAAAGAAAAGAAATTGAAGTTGGACTAACATACAACTTCTAAATTAACACAATAAAACTATCAAGAGGGTCGCCATTCGGTGGCCCTTTTTTTTAAATACAGTATGTCAAAAGTAATAGTAGCATTAGATTATACAAATCCCTTGGACGCACTTGAAATGTGTGCAAAGCTACGTGACGTAGTGGATGGATTTAAAATCAATCATGCACTATGGAGCCAGAGTGTTTATATAAAAGACTATACCAAAGACAACGAATTATTTGTTGATTGCAAACTATGGGACACACCTAATACAGTAAAACAGATACTAGAGAAGATTGTAGACAAGGGTGCTACAATGACAACAATATCTACACACAACAACCCAGCAGTATTTGAAGCAATACAACCATTTGCAGAGCAGACTAAACTGTTAGGAGTTACCTATCTTACAAGTTGGAGTAGCCAAGAACTAAAACAGATAACAAATCAAAATGGGCCATTGTTGTGGAGAAACAACATTGATAGAATCAGACCATATGGGTTTGCTGGCATGATATGTAGCCCTAATGACTTAGCCACAGTTAACCCACTAGCAACCGACATGATAAAAGTTTGTCCAGGAATACAATATGAATCACAAAACTCTGGACAGTCAAGAACTACAACACCAACACAAGCAGTACAGCTTGGTGCAGATTACTTGGTCATTGGAAGATCAATTACCCAAGCAGTAGATCCTATTGCAACAGCAAATGAAATACGCAAAGAGCTAGACATGCTTACACCAGACTATTACGTTAGGAATTACCCTGATGGGTTTTCAAAGGAATGGATGGAACATGGAAGAACAGAAACGCAAGACTAGACATTGGTTTAAAACACTCCAGGATCAGATATGTAATAAGATAAGCCTGTATGAGGAACAGCCTTGGGAGCCCAATCCCTGGGAGCATGGCGAGTATCGTATGATGCGTGGCAAATGGATTGAAAAGGGTGGAGTAGCATGGAGCAATGTATCAGGACAACTGCCCAAAGAGATAGCTGACAAGATGGGTGGCACTACATTTTGGAGTTCAGGTACTTCAGTTGTGCTACACACATGGAACCCTAGAACACCGGGTATGCATTTCAACACACGTTATATTATAACAGACAACAAGGTATGGTTTGGGGGAGGTATGGATATAACACCCTACATACATGACGAAGAACTAATTGTATGGTACCATAACGAATTAAAGAAAATGTGCGACAAGTATGATAGTAAGTTATATACACAGTTAAGTAAAAGATGTGATGAATATTTTTATCTACCCCATAGAAAAGAACACAGAGGAGCAGGGGGTATATTTTTTGATTATTACGACAACGGGTTTGACCAAGACTTTGCTTTCATAAAAGACGTGGGTGAAACTTTTTGTAACATATTAGATCATCTAATCAGCACAACTCGTTATAAAGATTTTAGTGACGGCCAAAAAGAAGCACAGTTAATCAAGAGGGGTAGGTATGCAGAGTTTAACCTGCTGTATGATAGAGGTACTCGTTTTGGTTTAGAGAGTGGGGGCAACGTTGATGCTATAATGATGAGCTTACCACCAAACTGTAAATGGCCATAGGGTGGTGTTGTTAAATACATGATGACAACAGAGCTCCATACCCCCTTTGAATTATTTACACCCAAGCAAGTAAAACGTTTGTTAAAAGATGCACGTGGCAAGGATCTAAAGCCAGGGTGGACCTTGAGAGGTACTACTACCCTTAGAACAAACAGTATAATATGGTATGATGAAGAACTTGTTAAGGACAAAGCCTACGAATATGATTGGGCTGATAAAATACTATGCGATCACATGATTGCTCGAAAAGACTTGCCCATGGACTGGATGTACAAACCCTATCAGATAAGCAGGTATCAAGTAGGCGAACAATACGATTGGCATCCTGATTGGTATGAGGGTTGGCAGAAAAGGTCTTCTAATAGAAGCCTTACCCTAACTTGTACACTTCAATCAGCACCTGGGGCCATACTTGAAACAGAGACAGGGTCATATGATTTACAGCCAGGGTGGGCTGTAATGTTTCCATCTAAAGAATTGCACAGAGCAACAGCTCCTACAGAAGGCGAACGTTGGGCTTTTACTGTATGGGGTATGGCATATAATAAAGAAGATTAATTTAATTTAACATTTACAGCAAACGATATTCGATCTGTTTGACTGTTATTGCTCTCTACGTAGTGTCTAATCCAACTAGGAAATGCAATCAATAAGCCTGTTGTTGGCATAACTGTATATTGCGTACAGTTAAATGTGTTACTTTCCTTGATGTAATCGTTAGGTAATGATAGTTGTAGAGATGTATCGTTTGGTATCATAATTAAATTACCCGCATGCGGATCTGCTTGTACATAATATACAAATGAAATAAAACTACCTGGGTGTATATGTGGTTCACTAGTTGCAATAGGCTCAAGCATTTCAGGACTGGTTCTATTAAACCATCCACTTAGTATTTCAAACTCTACATTATCATTTAAGCTGTATACGTTTTCTTTTATACGTTGTATTCTTTCTTGTATACAACTCATGATGCCTGTTAGGTTATTATGTTTCAAATCAATATAACCGCTTTGCCAGCCGCTTTTAAATTTATGATTGTCTGCAGATACTCCTGATGTTTCTAAATCATTTGCATGTTGTAATAGATTATGATTATCTATATCAACTTCTTCACTAGCAAAGAAGTTAGAAAATAACGGAGTAATGTACATTATATCTTGTACTCAAAGTTCTGTGTATCTGGATTTGAGGATATTTGTTTTGCACCGTTTCGAATATGAAAATGTGTTGCCATTGGTGTTAAGGGTGATAGTGTTACAACTCTTTTAATAGCTTTGTTTGCTTTTACATGTTCTAAAAGTTTATGGATAATTTCTTTACCTGCTCCTCTCTTTCTAGACCAAACAGTATATGCAATAGCAGTATTCACATCGTTTTTCATGTTTGCATTCTCACTTAGTAATGTTAGTTCTCTTACACTTTGAGGAACATCATTTGTGAATGCAACACATACAATGCCTTCTATATTATCTTGATATTTCAACCCGTATATCTTACGACCATAGCTTGTTCTATATTCTAAATCTAGGTCGGGTCTAACTGGATCTTCTTTCACATCTATATCTGTGAGCTCAACAAGTTCTGTACCTTTTACCCATTTAAAAAAGTTATCTAAAGACTTTTTAAAAGTTTCCATTTTCACTACTTACTCTGTACCTAAGTTATTTAAAAATTGTCTTAACTTTGTACTATCCGTTTGTCCTTTAACTTTTCCTACATTAGTACCTTGTGACGGATCTTCTTTTGTTTCATCCGTTGTATTTGCCGTTCCTGCATTTCTTTTAATCTGATCAAACACATTTGACTTACCTGGACTAGCTGATTGATCTTCTTCTTCTCCAAGATCACGTATACGCAAACTATCTATATCAAATTCAAGATCTACTTTTGCTCCTACTCCACTACTGCTTCTAGTCTTCATTAATTGTATTTGATACCTTCCACGTTCACGCATAGCTCTACTTGTAAAGATACCAACTACATTATCTGCTGTTTGTATCTTACTTAATCCACCACTGATGTGCGAATGGTCAAATTCTATCTCTTCTACTGCACCTCTATTCAACTGCGATGCTGTTACAAAAACTGTATTCAATTCCATTGCAAGATCTCTTAGTTCTTCTGAAACATACTTATCTTTAACAAACAAGTTCTCTGCACTAATACGTTTAGCAATTGGCATCATTAAGTCTAAGTAGTCTACAAGAATTACATCTATCTTACGTCCTGTTTTTATTTCATATTCCTTAATATAACTTCTTAAGTCATTTGCTGTTTTGCCTGTTGACATATATTTTACTTGGAAAGCACCTGACTTCTTACCAATCATTTTTACTTTCATTTCAACGTCTTCTATATTTTTAAATATATCACGAGTTGGAATATCTGTAACCATTGCATCAACTCTCATACTAACTAAGTTTTCACTTAGCTCGAAAGTCAAGTATAACACATTCATTCCAGCCAATGCCCAGTTAACACCAAGGTTAGCTAGGAATAAACTTTTACCTGCACCCGAACCACCTGCAAATATATTAAGTTCGCCTCTGTTGAATCCACCAAACAGTTTCTTATCTAGTGTAGCCCAACCCGTTGTAACTTGTCCGTTGTTGTCTTTTATAGCTTCTAGTCTGCTCTTAGGATCTTTCCAATAGTCTGTACCTAAGTCTTTCTGCAATCCAATCTGTACTGCTTTCTTAACTAGATCTTCTACTGGACCGTATTCGCCTTGTTCAAGTAAGTCTGCACTTTTAAGTATAGCACTTTCTAATGCCTTATGTCTACTAAACGTTTCAAAGTCTTGCATTAACCAATCATAATGATTCTCTTGTAGTTCGCCTGGATGCTTTAAGTCTGCCTGTGTAGCGGCGTTGACTATATCAAATGTCGGCATTGCATTATGTTCAACAACATAGTCATTTAAAAACTTTGCCGCTGGTTGCAATCTTCTGTCAAATGCAAGGTCATTAAACACAGACTGACATCTAACAAATGTCTCTGCATCTGTCATCATCATTTCTAGATATACTTTTTGTATATCATATCCATAGTCTGCATTTTGTCTAGTCATTATCTTCCTTACTTACACACGTATTATACAACAGTTCTTATATCTTGTCAAGTTGTCTTTTTGTTTGTTACCGATGTATAAATTCTGTGTAGTATATAAAACCATACAGAGTTGATTGCAGGTTCTATAACTGCTACTGCTCCAGCTTCCCATACACTTGCACCTGTAACTAAACTTACTACAGTCATTGCTATAAGCATATGTCCTACAAAAAATATCAATGCAAGTGTAATGCTACTGTATCCTATTATATGTTTTATAGATTCTATTATTCCTTTATTAAATTCTGTCATCTTATCCTTTCCGGAACCACTTCTTTTCTCTCAGTCTTATCTTTAATTCTGACGATTCCTCGTTGTTTACGATACTATATAAAGCATATAATTTTCCATGTTTTTCCACAGCATCTCCTATATCGTTTATGTCGTCTGCCCAGTCTGGCATAGACACAGACCAGTTGTTTTCTATTGCAGTATCTATCATTTTACTTCCTGCATTATCTCTATCTGGTACGACAATTACTTTTTTATTTAAGCTATTCACAAGCAACGCCTGGCTATCTTTGATTTCACTTCCTAATATTGCAACACCGTCTACGTGTATTGCATCTATTGGACCTTCACATACTATGACAAATATCTTTTGTGGCCGTTGTTCATCTATGTTAAAAACATATCCAGGCTGTTGACTTGATAGATATTTTGGCTTTTTATCATTTAAGATTGTTCTAGCAGTATATCCTACAATTTGATTATGATAAAAAAACGGAACAATTAGTCTATCTCGATATGCAATATTAGGAGACCAGTAAAATTTATAATCTTCTAAAGACAAACTTCTTTGTTTCATATACAATAGAATTTTTTGTAAATGCTCTGGAACATCATCTGTATCTTGTATTTGGATTGCATCAGCCGGAAGTTCAGTTAAATCAAATGTAGGTATAATTAAATCTTTTGTTGATTCTACACCTTCACTTAACCTCATGGCTTCTAGAGCAACTTTAGTAATAACATCATCAGGTACGTTATTCCATCGCATAAATTGTTTCATTTTGTACGATAGGTTTCTACCAGGTTGCCAAGATGTTTTGAATCCGCAATTGAAACAGTGATAACTTAACCCGCCGTCAGCATTAGATATAAGTCCGCCTCTACCTCTAGTATCAGCACCCGTGCCATTGTGATGGCAACAAGGTGCATTGAAAGAAATCCAACCGCTTGGTGTTTGTTTTCTTTTTGACGGTAAAAACGTCATAAGTGTTTCAGATACGATGCTCATAGTATTAGTATACTATCAAGCGGTTGGAAAGTCAATACCTAAATATAATTTAGTGTTATTTTTTTATCAAAAACTTTAGCTACTCCGTAAAATATTATGAAGTAGAATGTAGTTCCTAATAACGTATTTTGAAAGAACGGAATAGCCGCTATGTAACATTCTAGTAATCCGCTGAATGTATATCCATAGTAACCGCTTGTCCATACTGCAAAATTTGTTATAACAAAAAACATTATAGGTCCTAAGAACAACATAGGTAATAGTTTTACACGAGTTGATAACAACGTGCAAAGAGCTATTGAACTATATGTCCAAAGCATAAAGCTATGTAGTCCCCAATATAAGTCTGCAACAAACATTGCTAATAGTGTCGCGGCAATGACTGCTAACTTATCTTTTACTACGTAGGGAGCAAATATAGCTACTGCTAATATAGGAGTAAAGTTTGGCGGATGGGGGATTATCCGACTTAGAGCCATTACAGCTACGAACCCCCCAAACCACAAGATTTTCTCTACCATGAGTAAATAATTCCTGTCCACGTTTCTGTTCTTTGGAAATGTGGATTGATATCATTTAACATGTAAAGACTTACGCCATTACCTAATGAATAACTTAGGTTTACGGTTTGGCTGTATACGTCTAGCATATGATCTGACCCTGCACTATCTATTGCAACTGAGGCACTATAGGTTGTACTAAACTTGTCTGTCCAAGGTTTAGTGGCATAAAAGTATCCGTACTTTAATTGGGAGTTCATGCCTTGCTCTACAGTTACACTATACATAATGTCGTCAGTGAACTTTTTGCTAGTAACTTCTTCTGCTTGTATTACTGTTGCGAAAAGCAGAATAAAAACGCTTATTATTGTTTTCATATAAGACTAATATACATTCTTTTGTATAAAAGTCAACCGAAAAGAATTAATTTCTTACTAATATTTTGGATAACTTATCTGCAGGATTTGCACTACATTTGAATCGTAAATGACTAAAAATACCATTAAAGTTTACAGGCGTCGGTTCTGTTTCCGAACCTGCTATTGTTACAGTTGATACATCTGCCCAATTGGTGTTTCCTGTAACTGCATTTTCAAGTGTAGCCTGTATTGTTACATCGCCTGCATATCCACTTTGATATATAGCGGCTGTATGTAATGCTTCGTTTCCGTTAATAGCTGGTTGTGCATCAATTGATTCACTATACCAAACACTATCATCTACACCTGATAATCCCTGATCTTCAGTAAATGCACTGACTGAGTATGTTGCTTGTGGTCCAGGAAATGCATAGCTGTCGACAAATATAGTACCGTTGTTGTCAAAGTGACTATCAACATATGTAAGTGTTTTAGCACTTGTACTGTCTACAAGATATATGTTATACCTCAAAAATTGTTGTGGAATGTTAAGTAAATCATTTTCAGTAATGGTTACTGTAAACTTACCTCTACTAGCACTACTATCGTCTAACTGTGTCACACTTCCGTCATGTGCTATAACTTGATTCCCGTTTTCATCAAATGCTACAAACTTGGGTGTGTAGGGTGCTATGTTAATTGGCTTTTGATCTGCATTAAGCAGACGGAATTGGATTTGATTATCTATTCCTTTATATATTTTTATTTGTCTATTATACACTGGCATATACTCCGTTACGAAACCTGCATCATTCGCGACTATTGTTACAACATTATTTACTAAATATCTAGGTATTAACTGCATAACGTATTTATAGGAATTTTAACTTAACATATGCTCAGAAACGAAATTGAGGAAAAGTATCCATTTATAAGTGTTATCACGTACGGAGGAAATGAGTACGTGGGTATAGTTGTAAATCAGGACCAGTATGTGACAACCATCCTAAACTTTTCATCTTTAAAAACTACTGAAGATAAACAATACTTGTTACAGTTGGGTGAGATATGGTGGATGGAAAGTAATAGGCTGATACCTATTTCTATATTTTTAAGAAAAGAAATAGATCAAATAAAATACTGTCAAATGTCAATGAACAGTAAGGATGTTAAAGTTACACTAGGGCCTACTGTAAACCTCAATAACTTACATATTAAAAGAATAAAAAGAAAAAGCGTTCAGCTTATTAGAAAGCCTAAGAAGTAAACTTTTCACATAACAAATTCATATGCACGACTACTGCCATAGCATATGAATAAGCATGTGCTTTCTTAAAAAAGTATTCATTGTTTTTTGGTTTTATCCAAACTTCTTGTAGTATCTTTTTCCAAGTCTCGTTTACTAGATGTCTCTTGGCTGGACGTATTATCGCTAGTGTTGCCGCCAATTGATCTACCGAGGTGGGCTTCAATTGTTTCAACAGATTGTCGTGCCCGCTTAGATGAAAAACTTGATCTACGAAGTCCTTGTGCTCCAAAAGTTCCCATAGTGGCTCCTTTCTCATTAGGCTCATTAAATGTGTCTCGTCTTTTACATTTTTGTATATAGACACATTTAGAAAATCTAATTTAAAATATCCTCTGTCTTCTGCTGTCTTATAATCTATTGTGCTTAGATTATCTACAGGATTGTGTGGACACTCTGTAACATACACTCCTGTATTATGTTTCTTACCAGTATCCAGTTTTGCAACACGATGATCTATTCTTTGTAAAATATCATTTCTGTCAGCAAAATCTATATCAATATCAGGCAAATTTTTTCTCCAACTTCTTAGCTTTTTTTAATGACATGTTCCATCTAAGTTTACTAACTCTATCCTTAAATGTAACTCCTTGCAAATGATCCCATTCATGTAAAAATACTTTTACACTATATCCTGTTATATGAGAACGTTTCTTTTCTAAGTTTTCGTCATACCATTCTGCAAGTATTTCTTTAGGCCTTTCGACTTTGACATATACATTTGGAAAACTTAAACAGCCTTCTAAATCTTTGACCTTTTCTTCTGTGTGTTGTAATACAACAGGATTAATACAGATTGTTGAATCCATCTTGTCTCCGCCCATTACAAACACTTGTTTATTTAATTCAATTTGATTAGCTGATAGTCCAACACCTTTTTCATCGAGCATCAATTCTACCATCTGTTCTTTTAGTTCTTTTGGATCAAACCCTGGATTCTCAATATCAACTAGATCTACTTTTGTGTCTAAAAATTTATTTGGGTAATATATTAGTTTCATATGCTTCCTTGTTGTCTTATCTGTGTTGCACTTATACTTTCTATTTCTTTGTCTAATGTCTCTTTAGTAATACTGTAACCAACATCTCTGCCGTATGTAATATTTGTTATGTTAGGCACTTTAATTACAACAAATTCTTCACCATGCGTGTATTCTTTTTCACGCAAAGCATTTATTATTCTTGTAGTGACTTCAAAAAAGTTAAGAGGATCAGTATCTGATCTAGGCATTTCTCTTACCATTATACAAACCTGTCCAGTTTTTTCTAAAGCCTTTTCGAACAATTCGGTATGGCCATTATGCCACGGTTGCCATCTGCCTAACATTTGTACTGTTGGTTTGCTCCAATTAAACATTATTTCTTTCCATATAATTTTTTACAACGTCTACAAGTTGAGCATGTGTATCATTAAACCATTCTGCAACATGGTAATCACACTTGCTAGGACTTTCAAATATAGCATTTGTGTCTACGTATCTTCCTTCTTTAATAGTATCCATCCATACAGTATAATCAGGGTTGAAAGTTTTTCTTGCTTCTTCTGTTGGACATACAAAGTCAGCAACTGCAATCTTTCCTGCAAGTATGATGCCGTCGGCTATGTAGCTCATACGTTGTGCTTGTATAACTCGGCCATCAATAGTAAAGTTATAGTCGTTGTATTTTTTTCTAACTTCATCAGCATTGATATGTACTCCACCTATAAGATCAGCAAAGGGTTTAGCTAGTGTAGTTTTACCACTTCCTGGTAATCCAAATATTAAAATTTTCATAAGTTACTTTCTCTCGCTACGTCTTTTACTAGCTTTACATCATTAGGGAGTCTATTAAATCTTAAAGCCCAATGTTCAGGATCCATAATATTATATATAATGCCTAGCTGTTCTTCACTAAACTTAGACATCATGTCTTTGCCACTTGCACAGTTTAATACTAGCCACGGAGAAACCTTTCCGTCTTTAATATTATAAACAGCCCTGTTTAGACTTACATGGTTAAAATAATGATTCCACGGTGCAGGTCTATTGGATTCTGACCATTCCATCATTGTCATTATGCTTCGTTCTAGTGCAGTAGTAACATCTTCTTTTTTAATTAGCTCAACTGCATATTTTTCATATAGTTCTTCTCTACACCAATGATCAAGTTTTACTCCACTAGTAACTACATGATCTATATATTTTTCAGGATACAAGGGTTTGACATTACTTATAAAAGATCCAAACTTAACAAATGCATTATAGTAAGGAGATTTACAAAAGTCTTCATATGTCTTATCTTTTTTAGCATTGGCACTTAGTTTATAAAATTGGTTAAACGCATACATACCTAACTGGACACGCTTCTCATTTTTTTGTAGGTGTCTTCGTTTTTGTTCACACATGTGTACTGCAAGTGTCTTTTCTTTTGAAAATCCTGTGCCGCAGTATTCACATACATATGGTTTATTTCTTACTTTCAATTCCATGTTCTTCGGCTAACTCTTTAAGCTCTTTTGTTGTAGATATGCTAACAAGGTTTTCCATCTCGTCTAGTTTCATGTTCGGATATATCCGACTTAGTAACTTTACTCCATCATCATTTGTTTTGGAGCTCTTTTTCTTAAATCCGATCCACTGGTGAAACTGTATTTTGCCTGTGTTCCCTGCTTGACAAAGCAACTGCCACATAAGTTTCGAATGCTTTGAAACAACCATATAATCTTTATTATAATATTCATTTGTTTTAAATATTGCAAGTTCTTGATCCTCCCTATTACCGTTAACACTAGAGACATATCTATTTAACAACCAAAAGCTAACTTGTTTACGTTCTTCATTATCTAGTTCATCCCAGACAGACTTGGCACCCATGTCTACAGCCGCTAGTATATCTTTTATTGGAAGTCTTTTTTGTGTCATTAGTGTAGTGTCTCTTTGTTATAGTCTATATTAGCTGTTTCAGAAACTGTATCCATTAAGTTTTGAAACTCTTCCTGCGTCAATATTGTTTTATATATTTGTGTTGCACATGCTTGAAATATTCCTGCTACTGCCGATGGTGGAGCATCTTCTAATAATTCTGTCATAAGCATATGTACTTTCATATGTGCTTCTATAAATTTTGTGTCTTCATCCATTCATCTACATCCTCTGGCGCATTAATTTCAATACATTTATTAGGTACATATGCAACGCCGATCTTCTCTCCATTCTGTAACCATCTTAACTGTTCTAACTTTTCTATACGTTCTTCTTTGTAAATTTCTGCATTCATGTATACATCAGCCATTTCTTTTTTGTATCCGTAAACGCCTAGATGGTGTACACCATAGTCTAGACTGGCCCTACAAAACCAATGTGCTTCTTTACCGTTTGTTATTAATTTTACTGTGTTTGGGTCCTTCTGTTTTTCTTCAGGCATGTCAGTAAAAATAGTAGCTACTTTGTAATTGCCTAGCACTTCTAAAATAGAAACTATCATGTTAGGTGCAATGTCAGGCATATCTCCTTGAACATTTACAAACTGATCATATTCTAATTTATTCATTACTTGGCAACAACGTTCTGTTCCGTTATCAGCATCGTCGGTCATTATTGCATTAGGAATAATTGATGCTACTCTTTTACTATCAGTAAGCACAAATGTATCCAAACCTGATTGCACACATTTATTATAAACATGTAAGATGAGAGGATACTTGCCAATTGGCTGAAGCATCTTCTCAGGAAAGCGAGAACTTTGTATTCTAGCGGGTATTAGTATTGCTGTTTTCATAATTATATTTTACTATATCTCCTACCACTTTGTCAAGTGTTTTGAGTGGAATCATATTAGGACCATCACTTGGTGCATTATCAGGATCCTCATGTACTTCCATAAAAAAGTTTTGTATCCCTAGTGCCGATCCTGCTCTGGCAAGTCCGGGAACGTAGTTTCTGTTTCCACCAGATGATCCACCCAAACCACCTGGTTTTTGAACTGCATGGGTAACATCGAATACAACATTATTATAGTTCCTAAGCATATATTCAAGACCAGTAAAGTCAACAACAAGTGTGTTATATCCAAACGTAGTTCCCCTTTCTGTTATCCAAACCTCCGAAGCATCTGTACATTTTTCTAATATACCTTTCATATCCCAAGGAGCAAGGAATTGTCCTTTTTTGATATTTATGATCTTCTTTGTTGCCGCGGCATGCTTTACGAGATCTGTCTGTCTGCATAAAAATGCAGGTATCTGTATAATATCAATAACATCAAAGTAAACTGTTTGTATTATGTTAATGTGTTCTTTTTCATGCACATCAGTAAGCATCTTAAATTTTGGAAATGTTGCTTTAATTTCTCTAAAGTCTGATAAAGTTTGATCTATACCTACTCCGCGTTTAGGGTTATCACTAGATCTATTTGCCTTATCAAAACTTGCTTTAAAAACGTAATCAACATTGTGGTTATTGCAAACACGTTGACATTCACGTGCAATAGTCATCGACTGTTCTAAACTTTCATGCTGGCATGGTCCTGCTATAATTCTCATTTGTAGTCCTTTGTTAGTGCTATATCAAGTTTACCTCTGTTGTGCGTCATGTGTTCTATACGGGCTGGTATAATTATTTCAATTTCTCTTTTCCACCAATCGCTAGAGTTTAAACTTATATGAGCGTTCCGCCCGTCTTGTAATACTTTCCTTGCTGGATTAGTATCTATTCTTAACCAAATAAATTTATCTGCAAGTGCATTAATATGTTGTAATACATTTGTTACATACTCTGGTTCAATATGTTCTAATACATCATTTGAAAAAACTAAGTCATACGTTTGTTTCTTTACAGAACTGTATTCTATAACTGCTGGATCATAACCTTGCCATTCAATATTAGGATATTGATGTTTGTTATTTTCTAATATAGTTCCTTTACCACAGCCATAGTCTAATGCTGTTTTAGGTTGCCACTTATCTACATAAGAATGAAAAAGTCCTAATGGCTTGACCTTTCCGCCAAAGCCTCTAGGACGATCTCGTCTTGCATGTAACTCTTTAAGCTGAGTAATATATTCATTAGAATACATCTTCATCTTTCTATGTCATCCTTTACAACATCAAATAGCACTAATAACCTTTGTAATTGTTTTTTTATTACAGGGTGCTTTTCTGATGCTAACATAATAAGTTTCCATTTGTCATAGCTTACAATGCCCATTGCTTCTGCAACAGCGTCTGGTTCTCCTCCAATAACCCATCTAGGTATAGAGTTATGTGGTGGATCTCTGTAGTTAGCATATACAACTCCATTTGCTCTAGTATAGATAAGTGCTTGACCCGGTAATAAGTCTGACACTCATTTAGACCTTTGTTCCTACTGTACGTCTCACAATATCATTGTGATTAAATTCAGCCCAGTAAAGTTCAAATGCAACACCATCTTCTAATCCTTCAAACTGATGTATCTTTCCTGGCTTGACCTGGGTAAAGTCTCCTGCATTAAGTATTGTCTCATCCACTAGACCATCTTGATCGTCTTGCCAAACACGTACTAACATCTTTCCTGATTCAACAAAAAACCCATTCCATTTAAATTGATGTTCGTGTTCACTACATTTAAAACCTTTTTTATATTCAATACGATGAAATTCTAAAACACCGTTAGCATGGATCAGTTCTGTTTGACCCCATATTTTTCCAGCTTTCATATCATTACTCCTTATAGTAGCTTTCCAAAATCGATACATTCAAGTTGCCTTGAAATATCTTTTACAAAAAATGCACACAATGGATTGTCTCCTTCTGTAATAGGAACTGACAATAATTGTCCGTTCTTCATCTTAGGAAAGTACCATTTTACATCATTGTAAAAATTTGTTATCTTAACTTCTGCATATTCTGCTTGATAACTTTTTAAAGGATTAAACAGAAACGCATCAAATCCTCTATCATTCAAACTTGTTAGTGGCAATACTTCTAAATCGTTAAACGATTCTATATCACCTACGGCCATGTGCCAATCAACTGGCATCATTACTTCGTGGCCTTTTATATCCATAACTATTGCCGGTGAACTAAAACTTTCTAAAAATATTAAAGGAATAAAAAAGAAATCTGGTTCTTTGACATCTGAATTATCTAATACACTGAATCTTAAGTCTTCTTCTAGTTCGTCCGGTAAATTATTTAGATTATAACTTTTATTATCTAATGTTAATATTCTCATGTCCAATCTACCTTTTCAATTGTGAACGGGTACTGCGCCTCTTTGTAAAACTTTTTACGTTGTGTTAGGTGCCGCTTCGCAAACTTACAAGTTGATGTAAGGTCCCATATCTGTACGAAGTCTTTATCTTTTGCCTTTCTTACGCCTCTACCAATACTTTGTATTACACGAACAAATGATTTTCCTGGCTCTATAAGCACAAGATTGAAGATGCGTGGAATATTAATTCCCACTGATGCAACTCCGTAAGTTGCAATAACCACATGATTTGTCCCTTCATTAATTTCGTCATATGCTTCTTTTCGATCTTTTAATTTTACATCACCCTTTACAAATGATGACCCTGGAATTAAATCTTTTAGCTTTTCACCAGCAGATATTCTATCAACAAGTATTAATGTGTTGCCGTCTTTTTTAATATTGTTTAGTAATGAGGATATGTAGTCTAGTCTCTTTTCATTTGTTACTAGATATTTTAATTCTGATTGATAGTCTCTGTGTGCCACAGTATCTATCAGTTGTACTATGTTTACATGACAGTTGGATAACACTCCTTTATCTTGTAATTCTTTTGCTGTAACTTGTCCTATCACTGGACCGATACTAGCATGTATACTTTCAAATTCAAATTTTTCTTTTGGTATTGTACCTGTCAATCCCCAACGTATTGGTGAGTTGCGTAAGTTTTGTGTTAATAACTTTTTTAAAATTTCAGCTTTTGCTTGATGTACCTCGTCAATAATTATTGTACTAACATCTTCAAGAAACTCTGCAAGACTTAATACTGCACTTCCATCTTTAAACTTCTTATCTAATATGTTTAATGATTGCCAAGTACATATAGTATGAGTCTTGCCTAGTTCTTTTCTATCACCAAAGTATACACCTACATCCAACCCACAGTTAATATAATCTTCCTCTGTCTGCGTGACTAGACTTTTATTTGGAACTATTACCAGGCTACGCCCGTAGGTTTCTGTCAAGTTGCTTAAAGTGGCAGTAATAATAGTTTTACCGGCTCCGGTTGCGACTTCTTGTAAGGATTGGGGATTTTCTAAGAAGTTATTGATTACCTCTACTTGATAATCACGCAAACGAATTTTTTCACCCTCAGCAGGATGTCCCTTTGGCCATGTTTTATCTCCCCAATAATCTTCAGTTACCGATTCAAAAGTTATATCTATTGTATTTCTATGATCTTGAATATCAACTATTTCAACACCGTTTTTTTGTAACACATCACTAATTGTATCTAGATGATTAACATATCCTGTACCACCAAGACCAAAGAATGCAACTTTGCCATCCCATCGTCCTAATTTGTATTGAGGCATATATCTAGCATAAGGTACTTCAAATTTAAGACTATTGGATAGCTTTCTCCGTACATCTAGTTCTAGTCCTTCTAGCTTTATATTCACTTCATCCTGTATAATTAGTTTACATGTTGCCATTATATTTTTTCAATGTCCTGCTTACCCCACGGCAACTCAATATCTGTGTAGTGAATTACTAAATCACAACTATTGAGATATAGTTGAACATTCGAACTTGTTCTACTATTGCCATATAGTATAGTTACTTCTGGTAACCAATTACTTGTTATAAGAGGTTTAGGAAGTTTATTATTATTAATATACACTATTTTGGTATCTTTGTCAAGTGGAGAATTCAATTTATTTTTCTTCACATATGAATTAAATTCGTATCCTTCTTCTGCATCATTATCTAATCTAAACATCACACTTATGTTATCATCAAATATTATATTTTTAAATGATTGATGTGTGTTGATTAATCCGTCTAGTTCTTGTCCTTTAGGTAACACAATAGCAACTGGTAATCTATATAGTTCTAAAATAGATTCTACTATATTATTAAATGTAAATTCTTTGTTGTCTATATAAATTGCTGTTTTAGTTCTGCCTACAATCCTTTTAGTAAGTGGTTGTAAGTTAGCAATGCTTCTTTGTAATTCTATATCGTCAAAATGTTTTAGTCCTAAAATATTTTCTCTATCTTTGTATGCGGCAAGGTTTTCTAATGAAGGTTCTCCAATAGCACTTATAGCATAGTCTATTGCTTTATCATGCAAGTTCTTTATGGTTAATCCATATATGCCTGGAGCATGATTTTCTTTATTGTTATCCATTTCTTGTAATATCCTGTAAAAGTCATTTAATTTTTTTTCAATAACAAAATTACAATCAATTAATCTGCCTACAATTGAGTACACATTACTATCTGAAAATGGTATAAAATGTGTTTTAGATCTCTTATCATATTGTTTTTTTGGTTGTAAAGATTGCAGAAAATCTATATGTTTTATCATCTTTTTACTAAAAGGAAATCTTACTGCAATATATAATTCGTCATTGTTATTAGCTATAGTGACAGTTTTACTTCTATCAATTTCTCTTAAGGGCATCCTTAATGTATCTAAATCTTCCTCAAGATTTGTTAAACTGTAAACATCAAACTGTTCTTTGTATTCTAACAATTTTCTTTTTGTTAGTTCGTGTTGCCTGTTAGTAAGAGGTGTTGCCTGAAAAGTTTGCCTAGCCAAACTATTAATAAGCGTCTGATCTCTTGCATGTAAGAAAAACTTTTTTTCTATGTGCTTTTCTGAGAGACCTGCTAATAATTCTAAATAATCTTCTACATACATTAATATAGTATACTTGATTATAACTCAGAAGTCAATCGTTTTAACGGAAGTCCTGCAGAAATTTCTTCAACGGTCCATTCGGTATATGCAAGATCATTTAGCCATTGTGTCCTATCTGGCATCCCTGGATCAGTAATGCTTCGCAGTGAATGATTAGCTACATCCCATGCTAAACTGTCTGGTCCTACAAATACAGGTACTCCTTGCATAACTGCGTGTGTAGCAGGGTTACTTGACCAATTAACAACAGCAAACGCATCAGATATATCAAAGTCAAAGTCGTCATATGTGCCTTCTATCTTACGAGGGTGTTGTATTTTTACATTAGGAAATTCAAATTCTATGCCAGTTACTGGATTTCGAGGATGAGGTCTAACTATTATTTGTCTTGATGTATGTTGTCGTATTTCTTCTATGCAACCATAAACCCAAGTTGGAACTGTATGCTGATTCCTCCACTGATGGCTTTTGTTGTGCTGGCAAGCGATTATTATTGGTCCTTGTTCATTGTTATATTTCCAGGGTTTGCATTCAATGCCTAGTGATATTACTCTATCGTCAGGCATGCCGGTTGGTCCAAAGTATGCTTCTCTGTTAATACCGTTTAGTGCTACTTTCCAAGTAACACCTCTATTGATACCGCCTACTTCTAGTACAATTATCTTTTTATTTTCTTGTCTAGCTCTGTCCCATACATCTTTGTTTCCAGCCATACGCCCGTACCATAAAACGCTCCAAATAACATGCACATCGCCGTGTATATCGTTATAAGAAACATCATACCCACTATCCCTAAGGCTAGTAGCAAAAGCGTCAAAAATAGGTCTAGAATTAAGAGCACCATGATTAGTCCATAAACTGAATTTCATTATTAAATACCTTGTACTGTATTTACAAGGAAACCATTATGTCAGACATACTCGTGATAACAACATTTCATCAACCCGGATTAGATGAATATGGGCAAAGATTTATAGATAGTTTTGCACAAAGAGTCGACAAGCGTATTAAGCTAATAGTATACGCAGAGTCTTGTACTCCGAACAATCCGGACCCTCAGCAAATTACAATATTTGATTCCTTTGACGCTCTTCCAAAGCTAAATGCTTTTAAAAGTAAATGGAAGGATATTCCAAAAGCCAACGGAATTCCGCCAGATGATATAAAAGCTAGGAGACCAAAAGACCATCATAAAAAGTTTAAATGGGACGCAATCCGATTTGCTAATAAAACGTATGCTGTATACGATGCATATGAACGAGGAAATGATTGGGTAGTATGGATGGATGCAGATACATATGTACACTCTGATTGGTCCTATGAAGACTTTAAAGCACAACTACCAGACAACACATGGATCACATATGTAGGTAGAGGCAAAGGTTCACAAACTTGGCCAGAGTGTGGATTTTATGGATTGAATGTTAACAATCCTATATGTCAAAGTTTTATGAAAGAATTTGAACGTGTATACGAAGATGCAGACAATGGTATTTTTAAAATGGAAGAATGGCATGATAGTTTTGTGTTTGGTACTATACTAAATGAATATAAAACCAAGCACGAGAATTACTTAGACTATAGTGCAGAGATGTATTTACGGACAGCTAAAACAGGAGGAGGTGGACATCCTTTGATTAATAGTGTATTAGGAAAATGGTTAGATCACATGAAGGGTGTGCGTAAATCAGAAGGTAGAAGCAGAGATAAGGACCTTATAGTTGCACGTACTGAATCTTATTGGGCTGGACAATGAAACCTTGGGACTTTGAAAAATTTTCTCCTTTACTAGATGAAGTAAATCCAAAAACAATTTGTGAAATAGGAACACATAAAGGTAATACTGCTGTGCAAATGATTATGTTCCTTGCACCTAAAGTAGAAAGTTTACACTATACAGGATATGATGTTTTTGATTTTGCAAGTGGCAATCTAGACTTTAATAGAAGAGAGTACAATGGCAAAGGCGGTGTACCTATAAAAGTTGCACAAACTAAAATGGAAAACCTAAAGAAGATACATTCAAACTTTGACTATAGATTATATAAAGGTTTTACAAAAACTCTTTTAGATAAGGCGTCTTTTGACTTCGTTTATATTGACGGCGGACACAGTTATGACACAGTAAAGTTTGATTACGAGCAAGTTAAGGATAGTAAACTTATTGTATTTGATGACGCTAAGAATAAAAATGCAAAGGGTGTATTAACTTTTATGGACGAATTATTATCTATAGGAACTAAAATAGAGTTTCAAGATAGATGGGGTATTATACGTAATTACGCATAAATTTCCAAGCAGTACCATCTGATAGCTCATCAAAATTCCAATGACACATTGAAATTCTTTGTAACCAAGTATGTATGTTAGGCATGTCAGGATTTTCTAATTTAGACATATCAAAGTTTGCAATCTCTCCGTACATACTATATTGTGGATCTGGATCTTTTTGAAATACAGGAACGCCATTAATAAAACTTGCTACTCCTGGACTAGAGTTATAAGTTACAGTCGCCCATGCATTTGATAAGTCTTGTTCTATTGTAGTATTATTAGATACAGTGACATTTGGATAATTTAGTTTTAAATATATTGCTGTTTTTTTATCTCCTGGATGTCCTCTAACAATAATAGGTCTGTCAGTATATCGTTTTATTTCTTGAATAGTTTCATGACAGAACTGCATTACGTCATAGTTTTTCATGCTCCACCCACCGTTACGTTGTAAGCATAACAATATGTGATTGCCGTGTTGTCTGTATGGCTTAACAGATATGTTAAGGTGATTCCTAATTTGATCCCATCTGCTTGGATCTATATCTTTATCGAAGTAGAATCCTGTCTTTCTAAACACTCCGTCGAAACTATACCTAAGATAGTTTCCTGGTTTGTTTCCTGGTGCTAAGAATAAAAACAAGTTACTGTCTGCAACAAGAGTTTTTCCGCCTGACATTCTTTGTTTATGTAGTACATCTTTACGCAAACGTAAATGAGGCATGTCTTTACTGAACTCATGTACAAACCCTTGCATAACAGCTACATTACAGTCCACTACATCCATGCCAAAGTGATTTACTCCCAAGTCACCCTGTGTGTTTACACCTTTAATAAAATTATACAGTATGCCAGATTTTTCTGGACTTTTATTTACTACCGGTATCCCAGCGTGGTAACTTACCACTTGCATTTTCATTAGCTACTCTCCATGCGTATCCTGATCTTAGTTCGTGTACATCAAATTGACAATATGCCAAGTGATTAAAAAATGCTTCCATTTCATCTCTAGGCGGTTGTTTAGGATTTTCAATATTTGATATCTCTGTTTCACAAACTGTTGATGCCGCATTTTGTCCTAACACAAGTGCTGGTTTGCCTTCCATAAGCGATTCAATAGCCGCTATACTATTGTATGTAACTAAACAATGAACATCATCTTGTAGAGCCGCTTGTATTGTTTTTGTGCTTATACGTTCTGTTCTATTTGGTTTAAGCCTAATTTCAATAGGACGATCTGTATGCTTTTTAATTTGTTCAACTGTTTGATCTACCCACTGCTGAGGATCTGGTTGTCCAAAAAAGTTCATAACCTTTTGACTCGGAGGACAAAGTAATATCTTTGAACCTGGTATAAATTTTTTGTATCTGTAACCGTGCTTCTTAGCTCTGTCTCCGCCTCTTCGAACAATTGGACCTAGATATTGTAATGAATTTAAAGTTACCCTGTGTAACCATTTGTTTTTAAAGTTGCCAAAGTATCCTGTATCAATAGCGTAAAAATCTCTTTTAAGATCCCAACAGCGTTTTATAGCTTTTCTACTTCCGCCGCCTATACCACGGATAACAAGTGTTGTATCATCATGTATATGATCTGCGTAGGAACTAATAGTTCCGTTACAGCCCATTACGAAGTTTTCAAGTATTGGATCATATACGTGACCCTTTCTCTCAAATTGGACTTCGCTTGTATCAATTGCCGCTATCTTTCCCATTTCTTTTTGGACCCTTATTGTTATATCCTCCCAGGTATTACCTTCATAATACTTAGCTTGTGGATCTACCATGTAATTCAAAACAGATTCTAATATTTCTTGTTTTGCTTTAGGTACAGCATAAGTCTTAGGAGTTAGCTTATGCTTTCCATTTATCTCTTTATTTTTAATATATCTTTTTTCTGCTAGATACCAGTCTCCTGAGTATTCACATGTTTCATATTTTTTAAACCAAGGACCGCCTTCAGTGTAATGTATAGCTTTAGGACTACCGTCTCTTGGTTCTTGATACCAGCCTACTAGCCAGTTCCATTCATGATGTATTCTTCCTATTTGGCTATCATCTAGCCAACTAAATCTGTGTAAGTATTTTCCTGTTGTATCCTTATGGTTAACTAGTTCTTTTGTCACTTGTTTGTTTGCAGGGTGTCCACAATTCCATAATACGCAACTAGACCAATTTTTCCTTGGATAATGGTGTTGAACTTTACCATCCATCTTTTCACCTTCTTTTGGTTGGTAATCATGTTGTACACACATAACAGCATAGTTATCATCGCACTTGTCAAATAAGTTTCTAACATCTTCTCTAAAAATAAAATCACAATCAATAAAGAGTGCCCAACCTTTGAAGTCGCACATTTCAGGAATTAAAAAACGACTGAAGGTAAATTCAGTTGATCCTAGTGCATCTTGTTCTCTTGTATACAATTCCTTTTGTTCTAACTCTTTTAATTTTAAAGGTACAATTTCTAAGTTGTTAGGATATTTTGCCGCATGTAGTAAACTTTGTTTACATACCTGGTAAGCTATATCTTCTCTTGAGTCCCATCCTATAAAAACTCTTAATGTATCACTATTTCCGTTCAATGTCTTCCTCCACGCAGTTTTCACCGTACTGTATTTCAACGACTTTTAATGGTTTATCTGTCTCGTTTGCTAACATATGCCATTGCTTTCTTTGTATATGTAATGACTTGTGCTTATGATATGTTTCTTTAGTAATATCAGAAGATACATCTAATCCGTAGACAGATGCAACTCCTTCAGACACAAACCAATGTTCTGCTCTTTGTTCATGCCTTTGCATACTTAATTTTTTTCCTGGGTCAACTGTTAGCTCTTTGACTTTTACATTTGGGCCGTACTGATGTAAAACTCTATAGTATCCCCATTGTCTTTCTGTCTTTGGTTCCTTCCATTCCTGCAATATCCAACTTGATGAATTTGCTTTTGTATCACCTCCAACACCGTATACAAAATTTACCTTATCATGATATGTATCATACTCAGGAACGTTGCCGTCGACTCTGTCTCCACCGTTGGCAAATACAATTTCTACACCTGGCTTTGTCGCTAGGGTTTTGTATATTGCTCCACATGCTGTATCGTCACTATCATCAAAACTAATAACTTCATCTACTACACTAAGTTCGTTGATTATCTCAATACGTTCGTTAAATGGCATAAATGGTTTACCTTTCTTACGTGTAAGCCATTCATCACTATTAAGTCCTACAATAAGTTTATCACCTAAACTTTTTGCGGCTTTGAAATAAGCTATATGTCCTGAATGTAAAGGATCGAATCCACCTGTAACCAATACGACTATCATGTAGATATTTATGTGCGTATATAACTTACCTTTTAAAACAGGCTATGTGTAGATGTCTACCTTTTGGTGATTTTAATCTTGTAATGTCTCTAAATTTATGTGCGTGTAGTAGTTGAGATAGTGTATCAAAGTTATAACCGCTTTTATGTGTATCCCATGTATCATCAAACTCTCCACGTTGCCAGCCGTAAAATCCTGCCTGTGCATGTGTTAGATCTGATTTAGCTATCCACTGTTTTATATGAAAGTCTAGATTAGGTAAAATCATTTCCATTTTACCTCCGGTCTTTAAAATTTTATACCACTTGCTTAAAACAACCTTGCCTTGAGCGAATGTTAAATGTTCAAAAAAATGCCTAGAAAATATTTCATCTACAGTATTTTTTTTTATTTGCTTATCTATATCCCAAGCAGGACATACAAAATCTACACCAGGTACATTTCTTACATCACAAGTTTTAAACTCAGGATGCCTAGGAGTTTCCCCACAACCAAATTCTATTTTCATATTTTATAAAGTGGTTTTAAATGAAACCACGGATCTCCTCTTGCTATTTCTTCTTCAGTCCATTGACAGTATCCTAAATTAGCTAACCATTGATCTCTAGTAAAATACAATGGTGATTCTAAAAGTTCTAAATGTTTATTCGAAACTTCCCATGCCATGCTACTAGGACACATACTAAAAGTAGGAATACCTTCGCATACACTTTCTGTAAGTGCATTAGAATTAAAACCTACAACTACTTTTGCATCTTTAAAATCTGCGTATAATCCGTCTCCGCCTTCGCCGCCTCCATGCACTTTTACTCCTTGCATGTTACTACTTATCTCTAAGTTTTTTACATTAATATTGTTAAGTATTTCTTCTTGTCTATCTCTTCTTGCAGGATGTAATCGTACACGTATTTTTCTGTCAGTATGATTTGTAATTTCTTTTACAATTGATGTAATAAAGTTCTCATATGTTTTATATTTTAAAAGCAAGTTTTTTAAACTGCTATCTCCAGGACGTTGCATAATAAGTAAAACATACTCTCCATCTTTTTTCCAATCTTTTATATCAATATTTTGTTCTTTTTGAATACGCAACCATCTATCATTTGGACAGTTATGGTTGTTGTAATTTCCTTCATCTCTAAAATAACTAGTCCAACTGTACCTGTGATATGCTTTTGGGTTTGGTGGAGCAACCATATTTCGTCGAAACACAGCTGACTCAGTAACTAAAAAAGGTTTGCCTGTGTCTAAGATATATTGATAGTGTTTTTTAAACTTTTTACGCTTTTGTTCTATAATATTATTCTGTATGTAAATATTTGCTGATTGGATAGTTTCCTTATCATCCCACGGCACAATTTTAAAATTAGGCAAATTAGGTATAGGATGATTCCTATACATTTCTTTTATGCCAACTATCAATGGTTCAGATATTGCCATTTATAAAATACATTCCTGTTTTCTGTACATATCTATGTTGCTTTTTTGTAGGAGGCATACCGTTATTTTTCATACCCATAGTTGAAACAATTCTTAATTCTCTAGTAAGGTCTGAATGAAAATTAAATCCATATTTACGCATAATTTTTTTCCAGTAGTGCCTATCCCTACAGTTTACATGATGATGTCCTGGTGTTCCTGCAGGTGCATAGGTCATTACAATATTTCTACATTTTTGGAAAGCCTGTATATAATTTGGTATATATTGTTCATATACATGTTCAACAAACTCAACACACCATCCTATATCGTAAAGTCCAGTTACAGGCGCAGGTCCAGTTGTAAAGTCGTGTATTAGAAAACTTGTAGGATCATGTCTAGTTACAGTATGGTCACCGTCGATACCTAATGCCTTCAACTTGTGTTGTTCAGCTAACTGTACCATTCCGCCTGGACCACATCCTATATCTAAAAAACTTCTATGGTTTAAAACATTACTAAACCACTCCATTGCACCTCTATCTTTATGTGTCTTATCTGCATGTCCTCCTAGATGTATAGGAATGTTTGGATTGATTCTCCCTTTAGCCATTTAGTTGTCTTTCTAATTTGTATTGATCGTAACACATATCTTGTATACTCTTTGTAAGTAAAACTCTATTTGAAAGTTTATCAACTATATTTACTACAGAGTCGCCTGGTCTTCTAGGTGATACGATTCTTATTATTTTTTGTCCTGTAACGTTTTCCATTGCATCTAGCACTTCGTTGACAGTATATCCTTCTTTTGATCCTAAACATTCATATGGAGTATTTGCAGGTCCTATCTTTATTGCATTTACTATTGCATCAGCAACATCTATGACATGTATATAATCTCTGATACACGTTCCGTCTCTAGTGTCATAGTCGTCTCCATATACTTTGACATGATTGGTTTTGCCCGATGCGGCCATTGCGGCTACTCTAATAAGATGAGTTGCTGGTCCAACTTGTTTATTAATACCGTCTGTACCACTTACATTAAAAAAACGGAAAATAGTATGACTGTTTGCTTTCTCTTTAATAATATCCTCAGCACCTACTTTGCTTCTTGCATATGGCGATGCCATTGCAAATGCACTACTTGAGCTGGCAAATATAAAATGATCTGTGTCTATGTTTTCAAGTAGGTTTAATGTGCCTAGTGTATTAACTCTGTAATATTCTGAAGGAGTTTTTAAACTTAATGGTACAACACTTCTTCCTGCTAAATGCATAACTGCATCAAATTCTCCATGCAAGTTATTTGATGTTATATCTGCAAGTACAAATTCATCTACGTAATTTTGTATGTCGTTATGTATTCCATGTATGTTAATATCACAACCTACTACATAATGACCGTGTTCTTTTAATGCTTTACAAAGATGGCTTCCTATGTATCCTGTTGCTCCTGTAACTAATGTTTTCATTGTATCTGTTGTACTGTTTGATTATAGATTTTTAGATATTTGTCTTTTGTTTTTTGTGCTCCTTTTAAAGTAAGGAATACACTCTGATGTCCATTTTTTCCTATGCTCATCCAGTAGTGTTTTGGATACTGTTCTATATAGGCATACTTTTTACTAAGCTCTTCTAACACTATTTGATCGTGAAAAGGTGCCCAATCATTTATTGGAGTTTCTAATAATTTATTTGCAAGGTCTTGTCTGAACTGTTTATTACCAAATGTAACTAATCCTGCTAACCAATGAAAGTCTTTAAGGTGTCGTAACATTGTAATTTTATTTGCTATGTTTACAAATTTTTCGGGTGTAGTTTCTCTAGTGCAAATAGTGTCAGCATCTAAAGTCATTACATAGTCCTGATTGTTAAACTTTTCTGCAACCTTTAAAAATCTTACACTCTGTAAATATCCTATTCTTATAGTTTCATTTGCAAAACTACGTTTTTCAGTAGTATACTTAACACCTTCAATTTTTCTATATTTTTTTGGATTTACAATGTGTACGTGACAAGTTAGCCACGGATTGAAATGCTTAAGACTTAATAGTAAGTTTATAGCCCAGTCGTTATAGTAATTTTGATCACATCCAATTAAAACATTATAATGTTGCATCTTCCATGCCTGCTACCCTTAACTTTACTATATTAGTTATCTGCCATTGTTTCTGGTCCAGTGCTTTTAAGACTCCTAGCCATTTATTTCGTAGCAGGGCAAATTCATTAATTATTTTTTCATAATCAACAACATCAGCTTCACCGTCAACGTACTTTTCTACATCTCTACTTGATAATGCACGTTGATAGTTTTCTAAATATTTTTTAAAAAAACCACTACGCAGTCTACGTAGTTCAATATTCATGTAATGTAGTATTGCTTCTATTTCTTGTAACTGATTAAATCTCTGTTCAACAAGGCCTGGCATAGCGGCAGAAGCTTTCTCTACATTGCCTGCTAGTTTAACTTCTTTACGAGCGTCAACTAGCTCTGACTCATAGTGTGCGATTGCTTCTGGTATCTTACTTATATTTCTAGATACTTCGCTATACCATCCCATTAATAATCCTCACCGTACTCGTCTTCCTCAGTATAGTCTGTGTCTAAGTCGAGATAGTAAGTAATCGCTTCGTCTAGTATGTTACAACTACCTAATGCGCCTCTAAACTGTTCGTCGTCTGCTCCAAAGTCTGCACAAACTTCTATATACCGTTCAGCAGTAACGTCTACTTGCTTTTTATCAACAGCATCTTTAAAGACAGTCCAGATGTCAACAATCTGTTGTTCGTCCATTGGTTAAATCTCCTCTTCTTGCTTTGGGGTATTTACCAATTTCTCCTCAAGTTGCTCGACTAATTTGTTACCGTCGGTATCTTTCATTACAAGATCTAACATCGCACCATCCCAGTTTTTCCTATACTCTTTATGTTCAACTCCGTTAGGATCAGTATACTTTAATCTATTACCGTCCTTAACTAAAATGCCTTGTTTCTCAAACAAGTCAACAAGACCACTATAAGGATTCATTCCAGTTTCATAAGGAATCTTAACCTGCACACCTTCAAAAGGTTTTGCATAACGTGTTTTCATTACCTTACAACCAGCACGAATACCTCTTACGTCAGTAACTTTGTTACCATCTTCGTCTTCTTTTAGTTTTAACTTCTTCATTGCAACAACAATACTTGATGCATAGATAAAGCCTTGACCACCTGATATCTTGTCATCAGGATCAAACATATCCTGTGACGCATATGTGTGGTTAGTACATACTAGTCCTACATTATGTGAACCAATCATGTTAACTGTGTTACGAACAAGTGAGGTAAGTGCCTTTGGCTTTCTACCCATATCGCCCTTCATATCACCTTTGTTAAATTGATCAACATCTGTAGGTGTTAATAACATACCTAAACTGTCAATAACAAATAGTACTTTAGGTCTATCTTCTTCTGGCATGTCTCTGTAGTCTGACATAAACGTACTAATAGTTTTAGCAACGTCATCAATCATGGACATGTTTAGTTTAAGTAGCTTATCTTCACCTGTATCAACTTTTAGTGCATGTAGCCATTTTTCGTCAAGTGCATTTTCACTATCAATCAATACAACAAATATTCCTTGATCTTGTGCCGCTTTTACAATGTTACCTGCACAGATGTAACTTTTACCTGCGCCTGATTCTCCTGCAAAAACAGTTACCTTACCCATTGGCACACCTTTATGAAAGTCGCCACTAATAAGATAGTTGAGTGCATAATTACCTGTGCTAATCCAATCAGTAGGATCGTTAAATCCTGCACTCATGCCTGTAATAGACTTGGTTAACGCAGTTCTAAATTTGCTTGGGTCAAATGCCTTCGCCATATATTTTTCTCCTAAGTTAATAGGGTGTTACACTTATGCAACACCCTTAGCTATTTTTATTGGTTTTGCCTTGATCTAATCATTGCAAGAATATCCGAAGCATTACCTTCAGCTTTTGTATCTTCTACAGGTGCTTCAGCTTTAGGAGCTTCTGCAACTGTTTCTACAGGTGCTTCAGGAGTTACAGATTCTGTAACAGGTGTTTCGGATTTTACTTCAGGAGCAGTCATTGACGTTGCAGTACCGTTCCTTGAAGCCTTGTTTGGATCACCAGTTCTAGCACTCATGCCAGCTGGACGGAAGTATTGTGCGAATTTCTCCTCATCATATGCTTCACCGTCAACTGATGCTTCAAACATCTCTTGCATGACTTTCAGCTCAACCTCTGCAGGCTTTTTAGGAAGGAAGTCACTTAAATTGAATAGTCCATTTGTATTGACTGCTGACATTTCAGAGTCTGATAATGGACGCTCTCTACGAGCCCAATTAGACGTGCTATAATCAGCATATCCACCTTTAGATGTTTTGTTTAATCTAAAGTCGACACCAGCAGTATAATCTGTTGGTAGTTCTTCCATATCAGGATCCATAAGAGCCTGTTTAATAATTTGAAAGATTTGTGGACCAATTATAAATCTACGGATAGGATTTTCTGGAGTAGTATCTTCAGAAAGTGGGTTTTCAGTTACGAACCCTTGGAAAAGGTAAGAACGCTTTTTCCAATATTTACGACCCATGTCTTCAAGACTCGGATCTTTAAACCAACCACGTACTTCATTTAGAATGTTACAAGTTTCACCATACATTTCCATACATGGAATTTGTACCTGTACAGGTCTAGAATCAGTTTGACCTTTTACTCCACTAAATGGAAGTTTGATCATCAAACGTTCTTTCCAGAAGAAAGTGTTCGAATCATCTCCATCAGGAAGGAATCGCAGTACTCCGCTTTCGCCTTCTCTAATATTCCAAAATGGGTAAATTGCGTTGTCGCCGCCGCCGGTATTTGAACCACCTTGTCGTGATTCTTGCTCTTTGAGCTTTGCTCTTATTTCAGCTAATGATGCCATAATATGCCTCCTTTTATTGTTGCCTATAGCGTTTTGTGCCTTGCTGTGTAGCACGTTTATATTATATATACTACACTTTTATATAGCAGAAGTCAACCTCTTTCTGCTAAATTCTTGAAATTATTTAATATTTTTGGCCTGAGAGTTGAAGTATACTGTCCAATTCAGTGTTTGCCTCGGGTTCTTGTGTCATCATCTGTTCGTATTTAGAATTAATAGCTTCGATAAACTTTTTGGCTGGAGTAATATACTGTTCGCCATAATCTTTTTCAATAGCAGTAAGTATGGCAGTTTCTCCTTTTGGAAACTGTCCTGTGTGTCTATCATACATTGAAAGAACAAATTCTGTAATTGGCATCTGCTTTTCTTCTTCGCTTTCGCCCATCTCTATTTGTTTTATAGCGGCCATTAATTCACCATGTGACGGATTTAGAATGCCCTTTTTCTTAAGCATGTCCATTGCACGTTCTTTGTTATAATGGCTGTCTCCTGGAGTTTTGTTCTCCATTACATCTGGAACACCATTTCCGTTTTCATCTCTCCACCATGATCCGGTCTCATCATGTGAATCATGGCTACACTTTGTAGTAGGCATATGCATAGTGTCTTCGCAGTCTTTACAATGATATTTTTTGTAGCCTTTCATATAGCCTTCTTCAATAGTTTCGTCTTTTAAAGCAGACTCTACTGTGTCATCTGCCCATGACTCAAAGCTGTCAAACTGTCCATGATCATAATCGTCGCCACCATAAAGATCTTGATACTCGTCATATGAGCTAGGTTGTCCGTCATAGTCATCTGAATGATGTATGTCAACACCTATTTCTTCTACTGCTCTTGCTAACTCGTCCATCTCAATCATATGTGGATCGTCAACATTATCGCCGGCCCATTCTTCTAGATCTTCTATTGACATTGAATCACCATATCTAGAACTTATATCTTTAGCCATTTTGTTGTAGTCAAAATATGCATCATCTTCATTAAAGTTTTCAGGACTTAATTCTTGTACCTTACTTGTTTCATTAACAAGGTTGTAAATGTATGGAAAAACATCCTTGAGTTCTTCGTTAAACTGTTTAATAGTTAACTGGTCAATCCAATTAGATGCCACATCTTCTGGAACTTCTCGTACTTCTTTTACAGCATAGTTTTCAATTGCTTCTTTATATACTTTTTCTTTCTGCAATCCTTCTACTGTTTTTTTAACTGTTAATACTCTCTCGTTGACAACGTCCATATACTGAGCAAGTCCTTCTGCCATTACACCTGACCGATTCATGTAACTTTTAAATTTCTTTAGCTTATATAATTCTTCTGACAATCCTGTAATATGTTTACCAAACTCGTCATGTGTTTTTCCGCCTTCACTAACATGTCTGGCCATTGCCCTTGCACCATTTAAATGTTTAAACGGATACTTAAATCTTTCTCCTTCAGCACTTTCAATATAAATTGCATTGACATGCTGAGTTCGTCCACTAGCAAGTTCCTGATTAATTGCTTGATTGTGCTTTAATGCTAACCTAGCAGTTCCTATATCTTGGTAACTTGTTCTACTTGTTCCATACATTTTTGATTCGGTCATTTTTTCCTCTCCGGAGTCTTTTGCTAAAAATTTATAATCCCTTTTATTTAAGTTGCTCTTAGTTATATCTCTAGTATCAAAGTTCAGTAATCTCTTTTTAGCAAAAAATCTAAGTTCTTTTAAAAAATCATACCAGTTATTTTTTGTAACTTCATCTTGTCCTTCGACAAAGTTATTACTATACATGACGCTTAAATTACTTTCATCTACACTTATACTTATTTTTCCTAAAGACTTTGGGCCCTCTTTATAGTCAAAATCGAAAAAACGTGCTTCCTTAGGATCGTTAGTAACAACACCTTCTGTATTACCTATAGTGACCGTAGGAAATCTTCCACGTATTTTATTAAAGAGTTCTTCGCTTATTAAATCAAGGTTTTTCATATTAATATTTATCAATAATTGGTACTAATGAAGATGGGCATGGGTGGTTCATAATCTTCTGTATCTTCTATGCTTTTAAACGTATTGTATATTCTAGGATCCCAGTCTTGTAATACTCCCATAATTCTAATAACAAGTAATATAGAAGATACTAGATCGTCAGTTTCTCCTGGTTTTGCTCTGTAGGTTGTTCCTGTTGCTACAAATCCTTTTAATTCAGATATAAGAGGTCCAGAGTTTATTTCCATTTTATCATTTTCTATCATGGTTTTTAATTTACTACATGCTGATATTTTTGTGCTATGTGTTGTGTTAAACCCTTTTCTAAACTTTCTTACATGTCCTTTTCTAATAGGTTCGCTTACAAATAAGCCCGGAATATTTTCTTCGCCATAATCACTTATTACTATTAAAGCCGCTTCACCAATAGAATTGTTTTCTACACTCCAATAGATACTATTTGAGTTTCCTGTTTCCTTTTCTATAAAGTCACATATATCTTTTAGTATACGTATTTGTCCTGGTATTGGTGTTGTATTATGTCGCCACTCTCCTACCTGCTTATATGTAGGAAGTTCAAATATCTGAATTGCGGCGTAATCTCCACCTGTACCCATACTAGGATCTAGTCCAATACAATACGTTGCATCTTTTTTAATTTTTCTGTACCAGCGAGTTTGCCCCATATTCATTATTACCTTTTTAGGTTCCATTGTCGCTAGTTTTATACTGTTAATTAATGTTTCGTCGTATACTAAAAATTCACAACCATATTCCCGTCTAAATCTTTCTTCACCAATACGACCAATCTCTGCCTTCTTCCAATCCTCATCTCTATCTGGATGCTCGTCCCAGTTACAGGTAAAACTGTGAAATCCGTTTATGCCTACATCTTGTTCGTTGCCGTGTTCGTCGAACTTTTGTTCAGCTTGTTTCCAAATAGTTGCAAATGTATCTTCGTCTGAATTAGGGGTTGAAGTAATAATTGCACGACCACCTGTTGCTAGTGTAGGTGATATAGAAGTCCAAAATTCGTCTGCAATACTAGGCGCAACAAATGCAAACTCGTCGCAGTATAGTAATGATATGGACATACCACGACCTGTATTTCCTGTAGTTGTTGCACTTACAATACGTGATCCATTTTCAAACTCAATACTACCTTTGTTATAGTTTACAACACCTGCCCTAATATGATCTGGACACATTTCATAAACATAACGTACACGTTGCATAATTTCCTGTGCGCCTGTGTACTTGTGGGCCGCAATTAGTATTGTTTGGTCTGGATTAAACATTGCATACCAAGTTAGATATATTGCCGCACAGGTAGTTTTGCCTGTTTGTCTAGGTAGCATGTTAATATTAAATCTATGATTATGATAACTGGATAGTAGTCTTACTTGATATGTGTAAGGGTCAAATAACAATTTTCCTTGTACAGGATGTTGTATAAATGCAAATGCTTTTGAAAAGTGCAAATATCCATCTTTTGTATTCATACACCTTGCTAGTTCATCGAGTTGTGCTTCTGTAAATGCTTCTCGTTGATTTGCTTTTTTGGTTAATACACCGTCTAAACTTTTGCTCATGTATATATTTAACCAAAAAACAAAGGGTTATTTAGAATTACGAGTACTCAACTCCTGAATAAAAAGGAATATTTCTATTCTTTATTATACTAGATCCTGGCAAATATGTCAAGTCCATAATACAAGCACAAGCAATAACTTTTCCACCTAACGCTTCAACAATATCTATAGCCGCATTCATTGTTCCGCCAGTAGCCATCAAATCATCTATAATAATTACCTTATCATCTTTAGATATTGCATCTGATTTAATTTCTAATGTAGCAGTACTATATTCTAACTGATACTCTTTAGACTCTGTAGGAGGTGGGAGCTTTCCCTTTTTTCTGGCCAAAACTAATGGTCCTCTTGTCCTGTGGGCAAATACACTTGCAAAAATAAATCCTCTTGCATCTAAGCCTACAATTTTATCTACTGGACAATATTTTAACAATTTACTGTAGACAAAATTATTTGCCTCGGCAAATCCTTCTGGACTTTGGCATAGACTTGCTGTGCATTTAAAGTCTATTCCGTCTTTAGGAAAACCTTGATAACTTCTTACATAATCTTTTATCATTAATAACTCTGTGCTAAACGCCACATTAGGTATTCTTTGCTTTCGATAGGATCATACTTGTCTGGTTGGTCTGTTAGATTTTTTACTATAGTTCCAGGAGTAGGGTCTACAAAGTGTGGCATGCTGTGTCTAGGAATATGACAATGACTATTTTCAACTCTGTGTCGTGTGCTTTTAAAATAATCGTTTGTCCAACGTTGTAACAAGTCTCCGATATTTACAACAACACCATTCCATACATAAGGAACAGGATGCCATTTTCCATTTAAATCTTCAACTTCTAATCCGGGTACGCTGTCTATCTGCCATAATAGTGTGATAGTTCCGTAATCGCTATGTTCACCAATTCTCATTTGTCTGTCGAGTGTAGGCTTCATTGCAGGATAATGTATGACTCTAGTTGTATTATAAGGCTCTATATGTGCATCTACTAGTGTAGTTCCACTGTCTAGTATTGTATCAAATTTTGCTAAAATATCTAGCGTGAGTCTATCTGCAACGTCTATTGACTGTAATGCAGTTTCTTTAAATCCTTTGATGCTACTAGGCCAAAGATCATCAGGCATACGTGTATTGTTATAGTTAAAACTTTCTTTCATATCTTTAGGCGCAGTTGGATCTACATTTTCCGCACCTACTATACTGTAACCTAAATTGGTCTCTGTTCGGTAACTGTATTTGTTTTTAGTTTCTTGATCTTGTTCAAAGAAACTTCTCATCAAGTCCCACCATACTTTCATAGTGTCCTGATCAGCATCTGAAAGTGCATGTTGGAATACGGCGAAGCCTACCGTTGTATAGGCTTCGCGTATCTCTTCCAGTACTGTATTACTATTGTAATCAATTACTGGTATCATTTTAGTTTGGTACTTTTGCGTCGATGCCTTCAACATAGTATGTCATACTATCTAGATGAGCTCTACTAGCAACCTCACCGTCTTTAAGTTGAAGTTTGCCGGTATTGTCTTTTAAAGGACCTGTAAACGCAAAGTAAGTTCCGGCTTCAATAGCGGCTTTAACTTCTTCTGCTTTTGCTCTTACATCATCTGGCATGTTAGTAAACGGTGCCATTCCTACTGCACAACCTGTTGCATCACATTCGCTGATGTCACCAAAGTATGTACCTGTTTCCCAAGTACCATCTAATACTGCACCTACTTTAGCAATATAATAAGGTGACCAGTTATCAATAGTTGCGGTTAACTGTGCTTTAGGAGCAAATCTGTATTGATCACTTGCTTGACCAAAACCAAATATACCTTGCTGTTGTGCAACCTGTATTGGAGCAGGCGAATCTGTATGTTGTGCAATTACATCACAACCTTGACTAAACAACGCCTTGGCGGCGTCTGCTTCTTTACCTGGATCATACCATGTCATTACCCATACAATATCAATATCAACATCTGGGTTTACACTCTTCGCACCTAAGTAATAAGTGTTAATTTCTCTAATAACTTCAGGAATTGGATATGCGGCAACATAACAAATTTTGTTAGTCTTGGTCATCATACCTGCAATAACGCCCTGCACATGTCTAGCCTGATACAGTTTTAAACCATAATTAGCCATGTTATCTGCTGTCTTATAACCAGTTGCATGTTCAAATTTTACATTTGGATATTCTTCTGCCACTTTTAACATACTATCCATGTAACCAAAAGAAGTTGCAAATATAATATCTACACCCTGCATTGCCATTTGACGCATTACACGAGATGCATCTGGACCATACTTTACGTTCTCAACGTATGTAGTTTCTACTCGATCACCAAAATGTTTTTCGACATCCTGTCTACCAATGTCGTGTCTATAAGTCCAACCGTGATCACCTGTTGGTCCTACATATATAAAGCCTACTTTGACTTTGTCTTTAGGTTCATCAGCAAATGCTGATCCAGTAATTGCTAAAAAAATAGCAAATAGAGTTGAATAAAATAATTTCATGTTTATCTCCTTCCGAGTTGTTATCTTATTTTAAACAGGAGCATTCCACCAATGCTCCCAAGGAAAGTGTATCCAGATATCTTCCGTATCTTTAGCACATTCCTGTACATAATAATGAGGCTTGAATCCACACTCATTATTCCACCAAAGAGATGCAAACCTAACCTCTACTTTCAGTTCAGTTGAACTCTCCATGTGTTCCTTGATTTTTATAAATGTTTCTCCCGAGTCGCATATATCATCTACAATCAATACACGTTCGTCGGTTTTTTTTGGTAAGTAATCTTCCCATTCTGGAAAATCTCTAAGGGAAGTTTTAATTGGCTTGAAAGGTTTCTTAAACCAATGAGACAACATTACTCCGGGGGTCAGTCCTCCCCTAGACAGCCCTACAATAACTTGAGGATCAAACTTGTCTAAAGTTACATGTCTACATAGAGCATTTACATCTCTACGCATCTCGTCCCATTTGTACCAGTGCTTGTGAGGCATTTTTACTTTCTGAAGTTGTCTACATGGTATTTATAATATTAGGAAATTTTGTCAAAAAAATAGGCTCCTTAGGAGCCTATTGTACTTGGGGGGATATTATTAAGCTACTGTTATGCTTGAAGCCGCTACTACATCTGTACCTGAAATGTCAATGTCATTAGGTCCAATTGAAGTTGTTGTTGCTCCTGCGTCTTTGCCAATAGTTCTTATTCTAGCTTGTAGTTCACTAGCACTTGAAATATTTGCATCCATTACTAAATGGATAACACCACTGTTATCATTAACAATAAAATATGCTAATGGATTTAATTCTTTTATAATTGCTTCTGCCGCTTCATCTACTGCATCATCTTCTGCACGTAAATCAATTGCTGAGTTTGCGGCATTTTCTACTGTTACTTTGTAGCAATTAGCATTCGGTGAGTACATTGTACCAACCGTGTTTGCCATTGATCCTACTCTTCTTGTTACTACTGCCATTTTTTATCCCCTTATGTTTAAATTCCTAGCTTTGTTTCTTGGTTACTTAGAAATTGATCCATTTTATCTAAGTTACCTTGAAATTTGTTTTGTAAACTTTGGAAATTCTTTTCCAAGTTTTTAAGTGCATCTCTAGCACCCATTTTATTTAGTATCTCTGCGAATCTACGCTTTAATTCTTCATCATTTATTTCTGTAGGCATTTGTATATCACTGCTTTTGCCTGTAAAGGTAGTTAGCTTTTCGATTTCATGTAAACGCATTAAGCATTACCCCATTTTTTTCAGTTTAGCTTGTTGCTCAGCTGTTCTAGCTTCTTTTTCACTCTTATATGTTTTACCACCAAACTCATATCCATTAGCAGTCTTTTTATATGTGAACTTTCCGTATGCTTCTTCCAACCCCTTGGCAAGTTGAGCTCTGTATTTGTCTACTTCTTCATTATGTATTGCTGGATCCTTAGCACGTAAAGCACCCGGTGGTTTTGGTCTATTCAGTCCGCCAGCAATATCTCTAGTCATATAATCATCGTCTTTATATTCCTCGTCTGGTGAATTATCCCATTCTTCTCCGACATCTTCTTCACCCATTCCGCATGGACTCGGTGAATCCATTGGTCCTTCAGGATCCATCATTTGTATCTTGGATACCATGTCATCATGTTTATCCTTGTACATTGGCATATCACTTACTGGTTCTGCCTTTTCCATTCCTGCGTTTCTAAGAAGTGCAACAAGTTCAGCAACTTCTGTAGAGTTATCGCCGTTCATTGATATGTTCATAGAAGCCGCTTCGTTTACTTTTTTAGTCATGTCGTACTCCTTGTTTTCGTTTTTTGGAGACCCATCTGGATTATGAGTTGCTCCGTATAGTCTATCCCATCTATCTTGCATCTTGTTTCTTCCGCCTTGGGTTAGTGGTCTAGGTTTTACACTTGCTTTTGGTTGTTTTGTTTTATCTACTGTTTGGTCAGTAGTTGATGCCGCCGCGGCTCCCATTGCTTGTCCATCTTTATAAGCCGCCGCATTTGGATCAGATGTATTAACTTGGTCTTGGCCTTGACTAACTCCTCCGTCTTGATCAACTGCTTGTGATGTAGTAGTGTCTGACGCTTTTGGTTTACCTACTGTACTTCCGTCAGCTTTAGCTGATGCTAAGTTAGCAATCTTATCAAAAATTAATTGTTTAGCTGTACCTATAACTTTACCGTCTTTTTTGTAAAATTCTCCTGGATCTATTTCATCTTCTAAATCAGTATATAGATCGCTCTTGAACTGTGCTAAGTATGATGCTGAAACTGCTTTGTATTGTTGATTTGTTGTTATCTGTTCAAACACCTCAAAAAGTGCAACTTCATCAGTGCCTGCTCCAGTAAAGCCACCTTTCATTGCTTGATAAAGTTTAGCGGCCATTCCTGCTTCGCCGCCAGTTGCTTGGTCAACTTTTTTACTTGTGTTTTTATCTGATTGCTGGCCGTCTTGATCTTTTGCATCTGTTGACCCGTCATCTTTTGCATCTGTTGACCCGTCATCTGTTGCATCTGTTGACCCGTCATCTGTTGCATCACTTGCTGGCTTAGCATCACTGAGAGGAGTTGATAGATCCTCACTACCACTTTCTATGTAACCTTTAATGTCTTTACCGTAAGGTATACCTTGACCGTCTAAAAAGTCCTTAACCATCTGACCTTCAGGCTCAGTTACTTTAGCCATTGTTTGTGTATTTCTTACATAAACTTGCTTGCCGCCACTTATTGATCTTACTCTATCTCTTTTACCAACAGGATCTTTTACAATATAAAAATCACTTTCGCTTTCATCCATTAGTGTATCAATGTAGAACGTTGCTGGAGGCAATCCTAAGTAATCTAATATATCTTGTGGGAGCGGAATAAATCTACCTTTGCCTGCATCTGCATCTTGCCCAGCACCAGTAGCTGATGCTACCCCCTTAGGATCATTTTTAATAACCTGACCCATTAAGTCTTTTACAGACTTAGGTAGTGTCATTTGATATTCTGTATCGTCGAACTTTGCTTTGTGCTTTGCTAACAAGTCTGAATATTCTTTCTGTTCTGCGGCTGATAATGCTTCAAGCAAATTACCACCTTCTAGAATATTCATAAAATATCTAAACTCTTGTGATTCAGCTTTTACTTGTTTGGATAATTCAGCCATTCTCTTTAGATCATCATAAAAAGTAATGACGCCGGGAATGTTACCCATTTTCTCCATTGCACCTATTGTGTTTGGTCCTGCATCACCGTCTTGTTTTGCTCCTAGCATTTCCTGTAAACGCTTCACAGCATCTACAGTACCTTTGCCATACTTTCCATCTATGGACATTTCAATGCCCATATCTTTTAATCTTGATTGTAATTCTTTGATAGCGTCTACTTCGTCAGTATCATTGGCAAGTCCGCCTTTACCACTTTTGGCAAACTTTGCTAGAGCACCTCTTGGTGTGCTATCCTTTTTCTTTTTCTCTTT